>SDBU01002902.1_pt1 | contig 22292 bp, 10 predicted proteins | sample 2277071 | NCBI WGS metagenome assembly SDBU01 (sample SAMN10397929, study PRJNA504765) | marine sediment metagenome | isolation source: marine sediment core GS08_GC12, 126 cmbsf | place: Arctic Ocean: Gakkel Ridge, Loki's castle | collected 2008 | reverse complement strand
AACCACAGATGATGTAACTGCGGATATTGTTGGTGACACCATTAATCTGGTAGCGGCGTCCGGCGGCATCGGAACCTCCTCGACTGTGGACGTAACAGCAGCCACGGCGTTGAATGCAGATACGGTGGCGGACGGCGCAAATATTAATATAGACAGTATCGGCGACCTTCCTGTAGGTCTGGTGGATGCCGCAGGTGGTGATGTGATTCTAAATTCTACAATCGCGATCAATGACGCGACTGCGGACACGACGGTTGACGTTATAGCTAATGTACTAACACTGACTGCCCAGGGTGAGATAGGTGGCACCCGTGCACTTGAGACTACCGTGGCCAGCCTGGATGCATCGTCAAATACTTCCGGTGATATAGTAATTGCGGAGACTAGTGGAATTACGCTGACTGATGTTGATACGGTAGATGGGGCGATTACTATAACGGCTGGTGGTGCTATCGTGGCTACTGATGTGGCCGCTGATGGTGATGGTGATGAGGATGATGTTAGTATTATTGCCTCTACCGGTGACATAACGGTAGGTAATCCAGGTATTTCAGCAGATGGTTCTGGTGATGTAACGATACAAGCCACAGCCGGGGCGATTGATGATGCAGCAGATGATGTGACAGTTGATATTATAGCTGATGTACTGACGTTGACGGCCAGGGATGAGATAGGTGTTGATCCCGTGTCGGGTTTCGCCAATACGGCCCTTGAGACTACCGTGGCAACATTGGAAGCTACGTCTACTACCGGTAATATAGTGATAATTGAAACAGATTACCTTAGCCTACGAACTATAAATGCTGTGGCCGGGAGTATTTACCTTGAAGCAACTGGTGGAGGGATGACATATGGAGCCGGTACTATTAGGGCAGGTGCGAGCACTTTAACAATGGTACTGCAAGATTCATTAGATCTGAAAGATTTTACATTCGCGAACCAGAGCGGCACCGATTTTATGGCGGAGGTTACAACAGGTTCATTTACAGCAGTAGATACAGCCAACGGTGGCAAAGATGATAATGCAGCTGATAAGTGGCAGTCTATACAAGCAAAGGCTTCCGGCAACATAACGCTTCAGGGCTCAGAAGCAGCACGTAATATAGTAATTGGTACTGGTACCGGTATTAATCCAGGTGGTGGACATACTTTTGATGGTGTCGTAACTTCTACAGGTGGCGGTGTTTCAATAATATCTGATAATCAGGAAATAGTGAATGGTTGGAATTCTACAAATGGCACAACTCTTGATAATGTTACCATAACCGGCTCATCAGATGGAATAACCGGGGTCGACTTACCTGTTGATCCTGATGGTGCTGATCCGCCTGAACCGGAAAAGGCAGCAATTGTGATTTTGAGTAAGTCTGAGGACTTGAAGTTAGGCTCAAATGCTACTTTGACAGCTTACGGGTCGTATGATGATAGCGTATTTGATGACCGTGCGAGCGTTAATTTCTTACCCCCACCAGAGACCGATGTAACAGGTGATCCGATTGATGTTGCAATTTATTTGGGTAGTTTCAATCACGATATATCGTTACCCGTCGGAGGTAATGTGACTGTTGATTCTACTGTTTTAATGGCCGCTAATGGCACAATGGTTATTGATGCACACAACAAAGTTAATGCTTTCGGAAGTAATTTTACGGTTTCTGTTCCTTGGAGCAATCCGACAAATAGATTAGAGGTAGTCTCACGAATATCACAAACCTTGGACGACGCCATAAATAACGAAAGATTACCTTATGCTCTGGAGGTTCGCTCAGATATAGCTCTATCTTGGTTTGGAGGCGAACAATACGTATTGCGTGGCAAAGACGCAGTATTAGCAGAAGTTCTTGGTAAGATAGAGTCAGTTCCGCTGGTGATGCCCATGCTTTTGGCGCCGGAGGATCAGGGCCAGGTAGAGGTCGAGAGAAGAGATGCGGCAATACTGGGCCTGGGAGATAAGCCAGAATTGGCCAGGGCTTATCCGCCCTCGCTTAATACTGACCTGAATCTGGACAAAGCAGCCCAAAAACTTTACGCATTGGTGCCAATCCTCAGCGACAGCGATAGGATTGCGACCCTCGACAGAATAGTCGTCGAAATCTGGCAAGATGCGGATCAGCCGATCGCCCCGGAACAAGAAGCTGTGATTGCTCAAAGAATTGGAGAATCTACCGCCGGACCATGGGTTGCTGCTCTGACGGAGTATGTAAATGTTATGAGCACTATGGTCGGCCGCCCCAAGACAGAAACTGTTATATGGGTTATGCAAACCTATGTAATGCCGCAAGTAGAACAGGGCTTAATTCAGGACCAGACAGTGGCCTTCGTTGAAATGCAAATTGAAGGACTTGGTGGTTAAGCAACGCTGTCTATGACCATATAGGTTTTAGTCGTTTTGATGCGCGGCTTGTGAGCTGGTTTACTTGGCCGGCACAATGACGCGGAATCCGACGTCGCAGGCTGTTTTGTTAAATTCTACGCTGTAATTGGATGGATCGGTCACGTATTCCGGCGGCGCCAGACAGGAACCACCGCAGATTACGGACTGGGTGCCATCTTGGCACCATTCCCAAACGTTTCCGATCATATCGTAAAGATCCCAGCCATTGGTTCTATCAGCGTGGTCGACCGGCCAGGCCGAGCCATAAGCTTTTTCTTCATGTGCGGTTTTGGTTGAGTCAAGCCGAGTTTTCTGCGTAACGAAATCCTCTGGCTTAGCTCCCACTGGGGTCGGGACTTTTTTGGCAATGAGACTTCTTGGATCGTCTCTATTTATTAGGTTATTGTTATAATCATCCGCTGCAGCTTTCCAATTGCCCCCTCTTACATGCGCAAAGCTTGCAATCTCTGACAGGTTGTTTCCCCAAGGGTGTATGTTGTCTGTGTCTGCCCTGCACGAATATTGGTGCTGTGAAGCGGTGGGTAATTGTCCGCCAAGCCATTTAGCGTAAGATTTTGCTCCAGCATAGGTCACCCACGTTACAGGAATATCATCGTTTCCTTGAGTTACGTTAAATCTTTTACCATCCCATCTTATCTTACAAGCACGAACCGGATCTTCATATTTACGTGAGCGTATCAATTCATTGTTAGTTTGGTCCTTAAACAATGACCATCCTCGCAGTGTAGTTGGCCTTACAGCAGTCGTTTTTTCCAGGAACAGCCGATATTGAGCGTTAGTTGCTTCATGTGTAGCTATATAGAATGGCTCAAGATTATCACTATCAGCCTTGATGAACCTTAGTATCATGCTTGGGTCTTCCTTTGAACGGATATATTTTGGCCAACCCACATTTTTGGTATCACTGACGTCCCTCGTATAGAAGAAATCCAGCCATTTTTTCTGGTTGTCTTTGATTCCCTGTCTTATATCCTCCCAACCGGCGGCGAGCGTGGCCGGCACTTTGCTGTCAACATTAACAGGCTCAAACAAATTCGGGTTCAAGGAATCTGTATTGAAAATGATTCGTTCGTCTTTGATATCCACGCGTTTGCAGTAATCGGGTTTAAGCTTACCCTCAATTTCCACGAGCTTCAGCCAGTGGTCCTTACACTTATCAATTTCCACCCTATTCCTGTCGATAGCGGGCAATTTCAGCATGTTTTCGATTGTCAGTTTGGCATTGTCAAAGTCACTCTTGAGGTTCCGGATATTTCTCAAAGGTTCCCCAGCCTGCTTACGAGCAAGCTCTTTGCCGATAAGTCCATCAATCTTGGTAATTTTCTCAGCCCAGGTATAGCTATTGCGAGGATCATTCTCCAACTTGCTATAGCCTTTGACTTCTTCCATCCACTTTTGGAAATCTCCTTTTGTTAAAGAAGCTTTTTGATAGATTGAGCTTTCATTACTAAAAAGGTCTGTGCGGAATTTCGTCGGCCAGTTTGGGTCGGTGACAAATTCTGCAAGAATTTTAGCAAAGTTTTCAAAATCCACGACTTCGCTCAAATCGGCATCGGCATCATACGGCTCTAATGTTTCAAATTTGGCGAGAACTGGATCCGCAAAACTCTTACTTTTAACGACAGTCTTATATCGCCTAATGTTCGCTCCTCTAAATATTTTTTCGCGTTTAAGGCTGTCTTCGTCAAGTTCGTTTCTGAGCTCAATGGCCCGGTTTTCACCTTTGATTGTTAGTAATTTCGCCCTCAATACCTTTTGGATTTCTTTTTCCCTATTCCACTCTTGGTCTGTATCCGGCCATGGTAGGGCTGCAAGCTCGCCAAGCTTTAGCCAAGCAGCATACACTGCTTCGGTGTACGATTCATCTTCAAGAGCCATACCTGCAAGTTTCTGTCTATCATTGGATTCTTCTATCTCTTCAAGCCTTGCAAGCCTCTCAGTCAGGGTTGCAAGTACCTCGCTAATTTTCGTTTCCCTAATAGTGACGGTGTTTCGCCATTTCTCCCACAATGACCGAATGTTTTCATCAATTTCCGGCAGTTCGTCACTAAGGAGATAGCAACCGTCGAGACCGTCCTCTATCTTATTAAACGCTTCCAGGATTCCACCGAAATCATTCCGCCGCTTTTCAAATTCAGAGAATTTGTTTTGGCGAAACTCCTCGAACAATGGGTCATTTATTTCTGGAATTTCATCCTTCAACGGAATATTTCCTATGATGCTCGTTATAGTATCCTTTCTCTCTTGGTCGTAAACTTCTTTAAGTTTTCTGTTCCAACTTTTGTCTTTCAGTTTAGGACCAATTTGTGAAGGCAATTCTCTCAGTATTTCTCCGTCTAATTTGACAAGGTTTTCTTTTGTATCTTTCACCCTTTTCCGGAGAACTTGGTATAATCCTTTGTCCTTGTCAAGTTTTTCTGCTTCAAGACCCTTGATCACTTTGTCTCGCAGCTCAATCCACTTATCATTTAATGCTTCAGACGAGGCGATCCGTGAGTCTTCACTTATCCTCCGGACCCATTCTTTGGGTGTTTCTATCAAAGAGATTGCTATTTCGTTAATTTTCACAATGACAGGCTGGAGGTCATTAATCTTCTTGTTAATCTCATCTTGTTCTTTTTTTATGCCTCTGAATTTTCGCATTGCTTCAATATCCGGCTGCACTTGTTCCAGATTCTTTGCACATTCGTCAGCAGGTTGGGGATTGTAGCCTTTTGCTTCTTTAATATTATTCTGGGTCTGTTTGACTAATTCATAGAGCTCATCACGCGGGTCGGGAACCAGGTAATAATACCCCTTAATTGTATCAAGTCTTTCAGTGAAAGTATTGTCCGTTAGGGTTCCTTCAGAGTCGTTTCTATGGTCATTTAGAAAAGTTTCTTTATCGGCCTTTTGCCAAATATTTTCAACAGATTTGGCAAGTTTATCGACTAATCGGCTTATCTGTTCAAGTTCACGATCGAGGATATCCATATCGGCGGAAGCAAGTTTTGATTGGATATAGCCGGGAAATTTGGCAAGAATTGGGTCACCAGTGTTTTCGACAGCTTTCTGGTTTTCTTCGAGTTTTTGCCAATTATCTTCAACAAATTCGGCAACTTTATCGGCCAGGCTGCTTATCTGCTCAAGCTCGCTGCCGAGGATATCCATATCGGCAGAAGCAAGTTTTGATTGGATGTAGTCGGGAAATTCGGCAAGAGCCGGGTTGCCGGTGCCTTTGATAATGTTCTGGTTTTCTTCGAGTTTTTTCCAATTATCTCCAATAGATTTGGCAAGATCACTGCTCAACTGCTCTATTTTCCCCAGTTCATCATGTAGTTTTTTGCAGATGTCGATAACGTCCGCTTCGCCGGGCAGGCCGAAACCCAAAGCTGGTTCCTGGCTAATGTAATCACGAAATCGAGAAAGAAGCAGGTCACCTGAATTCGCGATGGTTGTTTCATTGTTTTCGATCTTTGCCCATCGAGACTTGATGTCATCCAGACTGGGCTGAAGCTCGAGGATTTTGTCCACCTTTTCAGCAACAACGTTTGGGTCGGGTTTTACATCATCGACCAAATTTCGGAGATATGTGCCGGACCTTTGCCAGCCGCGTTCTTCGAAACTATTTGCGGCATCATATATCTCCACCAGCAAAGGCCATTTCTGATACTCTTTTCTGGCCACTGGCGAGTTGGGGTCGTTATAGAATCTGAACGAGTTTGGGTCGGACTTTGGGTCAAAGAAGTATTTGATAATTTCAATTGCTATAAGTGCGGCGTCGGTACTGGGCTTACCAATTCCTAATTCTTTAAGCTTTGCTACTGTCTCTATGTTGTTCACATCCCTTACCAACAAATCGTTTTCAACTATTACTAAATAGGGATATGATGCTTCTTTTTTGATTTTCCCCACTATGACCCCCAGGTGTGGATTGTTCTTCCATTGCTTTTCTCGTTGATTGCTTGTAGAGCCTCCTAAGTCATTTCTCAGATTTCCGATCCAGCTCTCATACTCTGTTAATAACTGATTCCAATCTCTTATCGACGGGGGCTCGGGAGGAAATATGTACTTCCAAATACCCGGGTTTGTGCCCAAGATAGCGGCGCAGGCAATGACTATAAGGCCTGCAGCAATAAGCAAGCGACGACGTGAAAAGACCGGTTTTATTTTTTTTAATCGAGCCAGCTCTTCAATGAGCGTCTCAATAGTCACCATACCCGGCTTCAGGGAGGCGTTTAGCAATCGGTTGCACAGGTTTCTCCAATCCTTTGCCAGTTTTCCCAGTTTGGCCCACTCCTTTGAGTCAGGCACTTGCCAGCCGTCCACGGCAGGCGATGGTCGGTGCATCACAATCTGATAAATGAACTCCGCTATTTCCCGCAGATCGCTGTCCCAGTGTACTGCCGTATCGACGTGTTCATCCGGCAACGGATCAGACAATACTATTGTCGTCTGCGAAATATCTCCCTCGCCGGCAATGAGAATATTAGTAGCTTTGAGATTCCCGTGTGGTCGCCCACATGCTTGTTTTAACTCAACCAATCCCTTGGCGACCGACTCGACAATCTCACGAAGGGCCTGTGCGGTAAGCGCGACACGAACATCAATGAGCTGTTGAAGCGAATGGTCGTATTTATCTGTGGTGTAAAATGCTCCATCAGGGATTGAGCCGCACTCGTAAATGGGTGCCCAATATTGAGCACCACTGTCGGCAGTTTTTTGCTGAACCTGAGCGCTGTTGAGAAACAGTTCAGATTCGGTTTTTACTTGCTCTGCTTCCAGCAGCAAAGTGGAAGGCTGAAAAACCTTAATGGCAAATTTTTCTGCAGGATCGGCAGCAGCCCGCCCACTATAAAGTACAGTAAATCCACTGTGGTGAAGCTCACGAACGGTCTCATAGCGGCCAAAGCTTGTCATTCATCCCTTACCTTTCTAAACCGAAATGGGACCAAATTCTAACCACCTTTTTATTTCGGAATGGTCAAAGGAACAATATTTCCGCCTTCAACCCTGATATTGATTGTTTTTGGACGCAATCCCCAATCTTCCGAACCTACAGCAGGCAACATCAGCCGCCTTGCATCGGCGTTACCAGGAAGATCGGAAAATATGCCGCGCAGGTCCGCCAAAACAAACAAGTACTCAGCTTTCCTGCTTTTCCAAATACCCTGAACGGGGTCATTTTTGGCGAGTGCTATTTCACAGGGCCCTTGTCCGAATCTAACCACATATGTATAGGCTTTAGCGCTTTTTCTCAGCTCGTTTTCGGGAGGTGTCCAGTATTCGGTCATTGACATGGTTTCCCAAGTATCCTTCTCGAACCTGTTGACTCCCACTAAATGAACCTCTACGGATTTTTTACAAATGTCATCGGCTGCTATTACGTTAACAACTTGCTGAGGACATCCTCCCGCCAGCAGGGCAACCAAAAGCAACGCACATACTTGACCTTTCAATAATCCTGTTTTCATAGTAAGCTCCTTGTCATTATTTACAATAATTTGTCCAACATTTCTTTAGCTCGACAGCACTACTTAGTATGTATCTCCCGCTGTGAATGCTTATCTATGTGAGGTACCTTTGGATCACACCGGAGATTTCCTGATTAGATTTCCAGTCTGCGACGATCAGGCTACGGGTTCTTAATATCAGGTTGTCCAAATCAGCGAGCGTTCTTTCAAAAACCTTGTGAAGACCTCCTTGTTGAGCATCGCCGTAATCCTTACACTCGGTGTCGGGACCTAATCCAGGGAACATCCGCAAGATTATGGCCAGTGTTGTCCACCACAGTTCAGAAGGGATGAGACTAAAAGCCTCGTCAGATGTTATCTTATCGAAGGTTAAATGGTGAGGCCCGAGCGACTCAAGCCATCGTTCATCCTTGTTGAATACATCACTTATACGCATCTCCAAGCTTGTAGATTCATCATAATCAACTTCAATTTGGCGTGGTAGACTTAATGTTTCATCAAGGACCACAGGCAGACTGTTGGTAGTATCAACAAGGAGAATTCTTACAGCTATAACAGCCAAGGAGTATAGGTCACAGGGGCTGGACAAAAGTGGTATAATCTCAAACGGAACATCAGGTATCGGTACTCCTTCGGCGGCTCGCAAGTCCGAGACCTCGTTATCATCCTTATTCTGAGCTACTGTTCGAAATCGCCATTCACCAGGCGCCATTGCTGAATCTGCTTCGAGATGAGCGTAAAGATTGACCTGGCCACAAGCAAGATTAAGTCGAAACCCGACGAGATCGTTTCTCGCCATGTCGATGCGTTCCTGGGTGGTAAACGTACCCTCAATAGCCGTTGTATCACTGGTGTCTGGTAAGACCTGGCGTATGCGAACAGATGCCCGTCCTTTTGTCGGGAGAGAGGTAACCAAGGTACGATAGATCGACGTTCCACTTTCAAGCGCGGGCAAATAGTATTGTAGGTCGCTACTTTCTATTGCCAAGGGAATCGCATCACCCGGGTCGCTGAGCACTGCCCTGGCCGTCCATAAAAAAGGCAATCCACGTCCTGGTTCTCCAAGCTTAACTTGCCAGTTGTCTGGACAAATATTGAGAAGCGGCCGTTGAAGATGATAGACCATAGAATGTACTGACGATACAATATCGGCAAGTAATCGAAGCTTCAAGTGGAATGTTTCAACCAGTCGGCCGCATTGACCGTGGGCTTCCAGGAAAAGGCGACCATCGGCAGTCAAAACGGCTTCATCCTTCCTCAATGCGTTAAGCTTCTCACCAAGATCGAGAACTGACCTTCCATGTTTTAGTCCGTCCCACGCAACGCCACTGAGAATATCGGCAAAAGCTTCCAATCCAATTGGGTGGCGCTTTTTTACCAGCATCAAGCCAGCTCCTGGATTCAACGAGATGATATGAGCGGAGTCACCACAAATCTCGGACAGTGGTTTTGTGGAAGCGTTCGTTGGTGCTCCTGAGGTAACGGGCACGAGTTGTGACTCTTCGCCTAATGCTGGTACATACAAGTAACGATGCAACGAACCGGCATAGCTTGGTAAATTCTTTTGCTGGAGCAGACCTTCATCCACGCACAGCTTCCAGAGTGTCCCAGAATTGGGGTCTATCGGATGGACCGGCGAACTCGCAGAGATGTCCAGGAATGTCGGCAGCGGGTGTTCAGACTCCCAGCCGGTTTTTACTATTGCGGCTCCTTCGAGATGTTCAAAGGCCTGAGATTGTTGACGCCAGCGATTATCCAGCATGGCATTTGAAAGCGATTGGTAAGCCGCCGATGCTGTGTTAATGAGGGTTTCGGTATTCTGAATCCATAATTCGAGCCACTCCAATACCTGGCTGGAAGCGTCAACGATGCATCCTAAAAATACTTTAGCGTCGATCGTATCACGAAGCACGACAAGGTGACCACCTACAGGGTCAGGCTTTGGCCTTACCAGAACGCAAATCTTTAGGGCCGCAGCTTTCTGGTCCTCGGCAATGGGTATAGCAACATAACCTTCGGGTATTGTTGTAAGGCCACTGTTTGAGTTGGAGATTGACACAGGCAACTCGTCTTAAAAACAATCAATTCTATTTTTTCACATAATAACCCACGCACCCACATGGCTGCAAGTACCTTTTTAAGGGTGTTCGAGACTAATTTTACCAGCTAATATCCTGCTGTCAAGTGGAATTCGATACTGCAAAAGTGGTTTTTTGGGGGTCGCATTTAGAGGATAAGAAGCAAAAGACAATCCATATCGAAAGAATCTTCCGCCCATCCGTCCAGAGGCTCTATAGCCCAACGCTTCAACCGGCATTATCCGCCGATCATGACGGTGGGGCAGCCTGGCGGTGCGATGACGCCCCCGTGAGCGGTCATGTCGCCCATGCGCGCGGCCGGCATACCGCCTATCATCACTGTCCCCGAGCCCATGGCAATCACATCGGGTGGTCCAACACACGTGGCCATATCACCAACCCGTGCCGCGGGCATTCCGCCAATCAACACCGTAGGACAGCCCGGTGGAAGAATCGGCCCCCCGACATGCGGCACAAGCACCGTCACCATCGGACACGTGTGCATATCAGTAATTCTTGCTGCTGGCGGCACCACTAATTCTCCATTTATTTGTCATTATCTGTCAGAACACTTACAATCATACACAGAATATATAGACCTGAGAACGCCCCATCAAAATCATTCTTCAGCAAAGCCAGGGTATTTCCAGTTGGGACGGAGAGCCAGGGGGTCTGTGCCCACATCCTCCTGTTTTGAGAGCCAGGTTGATTTACCTGTATCCAGAGTTGCGCCGAAAAACTCGGCAGCCCGCAGACATCTGGCTCGATTCAGAACTGCTTTGTGGAGTTCAGCTAACTCGGCGTCCTCGTATTGTGCTTCGTCATCTTCGTCGTATTGTGCTTCCATTTGTTCGAACTGCTTGTCGTCGATTACATAAGTTTGTGAAAGCTTAAGAAACTCCGATGCGATAACCTGTCTTGTTTGTTCTGATTTATCGGCCTCCCTGATAAGCTTCATTGCAGCCCAGTATGATTGTTCCACGATGTCGTTTAGATACAGCTTTGCAAATTGCGAGAGTTTTGTTCCACTTTCTTCCGCAGCTTCCATTGCAGCCCGTTGTCGAATTAAGTCCTCGATGTCCTGTATCTCATTCCTAATAAAGCGATTTATCCAATCCCTTTTTTCTTCAAGAGATCCAATATTTTCAAGAGTTGATTGCCTCCTGAACTCATCTATTTTGCGGTTTATGGCATTAGCCTGCTCATTTAGCCAAGCTTTTACTTGTGCAGCAGCTTCTTTTGAACTAAAAGCATCGCACGTCTGCAAAACCCTCGTGCGATTTTCTGGAAATTCAGCTTTGTGCAACAACTTCTGGAAGTGAGTTTGTGTCTGTAGAAGTTGTTCTTCTTCCGCGATCCACGCAAGGGTGATTACGCAAACAAAAGACAAGTCGAGGTTTCCATTTAGCTTCTCATTCTCCTGTAAGAAGGTGAGAAAGTTTTGAGCTAAATCCTTTTGGTTGTAGAAAATGGTCAACTCTGAAAGCTTCCTGAGTTCTTGGATCGACCTAGAGTTGATCAGCTTAGACCTGACAACCGTGAGGACATTTTTCGGATCGAGACCAGTTGGCAGGGGCACCAAGTGATGTTTTGAATCTGCTCGCAAGAAGCCCCTAACGATCTCAATCTCTCTGTTTGCAGCATAATCTGCCGGTGTAGTCGATTTCATGTTGCCACCTTCATCCTTTCTCGCTATCCATGTTATTACTAACACTAAAACTAACGATATCGTCACCCATAACCATAACCTGTTTCTACCAAGCATCGATAATATCCTTGTTATTATTTCTAAGCATAGTTACCGGATTAGCACTGGTACTTTTTGCATCATCAAAAGTAAGATGTTCGTCACTAAATCGTTTGGTGCCTTTGATGTCTCTATCATTATTGACTGTAGGAGCAGGATACATCACATCCGTAGTTCGTGATACATGATTTCCTGTATCAAACAAAACGTGTCCCATTTCGTGTGGAATTGTAATATAGTACTTGTCGGTTGGCTTGATCACTTCCTTTTTGACGATTACCGAGTTGACGATTGTGTCGATCGGCCGGTATCGTTTGGGTTGGTTGTCAATCTTCTTCTTTGACGGCCAAAAGGATTCCCCCAAACTCCCTTGACTTAATGCTTCCACAAAAAAAAGATCAATTCGGTTTTTCCCGGAATCGTAGTTTTTGAGCAAAACCCGTTCATGAACAGTTCCTACATAATAGGGCTCTTTAGCAGAAGGGTCATACTCATCGATTGTAGTCGAGTTTATTTCAGCAATTTTAAATTTGTGGGTGAGATCGTGCTGTTCGAGAATCTCCAATTCAATATTTTGCGTGCCTGGGTCTCCCACAAGAACATCCGCTGAGCACTGGAATTTGAAAGGTTTGACAGGTGGGTTTCTACTAGGGGTAACAGTCAATGTTTTCATATCTGCGGCGAAAAGAGTCTTAATCTCTTTCGCCAGTTTACCTGCTGTTTTTTTAGGCGAGTCTTTTCGGCCCGTGGTGTACTCGAGAGTCTTTTCAATCGCGTCGATTTTTATGCGGATCTTCACAATTTTTCCGCCAGTCGCCTGCCGACCAGTCTTGTTCTCAATTACAATCATATTCTTTGGCGGCTGAATAAGCTGCACCTTTGGGTCAATGAGCTTAACACTCAGTTCGGCCTGTGCATACACCTGTCGAAGATATTGTAAACATGCCTTGTGGGCATCTATTTTTGTTACTACGCCAGCACCATCGCGTCCGTTACGAAGAATATGCATAACCAGTTTCACCCGCTTTTTCCGACCCTTTTCACCGATGGGCAATTGTTCTTTGACAATGCACTTAGCGGCGACCGATCCCTTTTTGGGACAAGATGCTAAATCATATTCTGCTCGTACCTGCTGGTCCAGGATTTCGACCTTATCTTTGTCGCCAGCGGAGCCATCGGCGATGTCAGGGACCAAAAGGGTTTGATCAGGTGCTGCGTTGAAGTCATTCGAATCAACAACCAATCTCATATACTTTGATCGAAACCTGAAGCTCTTGGCACTGACACGCTCGCATTCAACCTTAATCTTGCACTTACTGACATCTGTTTCGGCCCCACTGAATGACTCATAGGTTATTTTTCCGTCAGGCTGATATTTCGGCTTGAGAACCTCAAGCTGAACCTCAACGGTGTTTTTAGCTTTATCAACACCATAGTCGACAACTTCTACCTTGAAAGTGTCTGGGTCAATGTCGGCGTCATCGTCGAACCCATACGTACTGGGAAAAGGATTACTCTGATTCGGGCCGCCCTTATCCGTGGGGTAATTACTAACCTGAAGAACAGTCAGAGTTTCATCTTTGGTATACGGCGTATTCTCAGAACCGTGCACGAAACGGATGCTTGGTATAGGAGCATTTTTCTTCTTCCAGCGAGATTTGGTTTTGTGGGCTCGATCTTTTTTCTTTACCTTTTTCTTTGGGATAACAATCCACTGGCCGGGTTTGGCTTGGGAGTTTATATACCCCTCATTGCCTGGAGCGTTGCGTAAAGCATCGCAATTGAGAAACCCTCCTTCGCGAATTGCTATTGTGCAGAGAGTGTCTTTTCGCTTTGCCTTGACTCTTTTTGACATAATATTAATCTTGTCTCTAAGCTTCTTCCCAAGATTCCTTGTCGAGTTCGGGGAAGGTGATCTTACATGTGCCCTGTTTGATTCCATCAATGTGGGCAAATCCATTTCCATCGAGAGTCCCCTCGGCAACGGAGCCATCGGGTAGTGTGATTTTGTACTTCTCGCCGGGCACAGGCTCATCTTCCAGGTCTACCAATTCAATCTCGATCCAGTTCTTTTCTTCTTGCTCCTCTTCTTCCTCGTCCGGATTGTGAGGTTTGACCTGCTCTGAGCCGTACTTTCCTTCTTTCTTCTCAATCTGCTCTGCCTTGATCTCTGCCATTTTGCCGGGATCGGCAATGTCGGCATCCTCAGCAGCGTCCGGTGCGGCCGGCGAAACGGGGCTTCCCGCACTTCCACTCTTCTTACTCATCTTAATACAAACCCTTTATCAATTAATCTTCACTATACCGCCCTTAATTTCTGTCATGCCACCACCATCGATGGATGCCTTTGCGCTTCCTTTGACATCCACTGTCGCCCCTTCGATCTTGAGCTCTCCGCTGGTCTTGATCTCAATTCCAGCCGTTTCAATAGCAATGTATGAGCCGCCGACGCTGAGAGTTATGTTCTGCAAACCCTCGATCACGACGTTCTTTGCCTTCAAGTAATAGTCACTTGTGGTTTGCTCGGAGTGATTGGCCTTGAAAACCTCGATGACATCACCCTTAACGGTCAGCGACATACTGCCGGTAATCTCCTTGGCCTCCTTGCCCTTGACTTTTAAGTGCCTGTCCTTGCCAATCTCTTCCTTGTGGTCGGCGTCCACAGTTTCGTTGCGGTTGTTGTCCACGTGCTCGAACTTGTCCTTTTCCACGTGCAGGTGACGGTTGTTAATGACCGTCTCGAAGCGGTCGTTTTTGACGCGGACATCCAGGTTCTTCTCAGCATAAATGAAAATCTGCTCATCGCCTTTTTTGTCCTCGAAGCGGATTTCATTGAAGCCCCCGCCGCCCTTGCTGGAGTTGGATTTGATAGTCGATTTGGTTTTTTCAGACGGTAGTTCGTACGGCGGCATCGCCTTATCGTTGTAGACTCGGCCGGTTATTATCGGCCGGTCAGGATCGCCCTCGAGAAACTCAATAATAACTTCCTGCCCGATACGAGGAATATACATCGCTCCCCAGTTCTTGCCGGCCCAGACCTGGGCGACCCTAATCCAACAGGAGCTGTTTCCGCCGACCGTACCTTCACGGTCCCAGTGGAATATCACCTTCACCCGGCCATATTCATCAGTCCAAATCTCCTCACCGGAAGGGCCGTCAACCATTGCTGTCTGTGGGCCTGGAATTGATGGCTTGGGAGTGATACGGGGCGAACGAAACGGCTGGGTGACATCGATAGCAGTGAAACTACATGAGTAAGCACACCCGCCACCTCTTTCAACGCCTGAGTAGAACTCGCCGGCATCAATGTTATAGTGTGCAGAGGTAATCAGATATTTCTTGTTCTGGTCCTCGCGAGGATGGTTGGCGAGTGTAAACGTGCAGCCCGTACAGATACTCCGGGCATCAGAGATGGCCGAAACCACTTCATATTGGGCCTGAAGTTCCTCAATTCGCTTCCTCGCATACTCGTTCCCGTCGCCGAGCTCTGTGTATTCCCCGGGATAATCGTAGATTTCGAATGTTGCATGTGCATGTTTACGCTCCGCTATCGAACGTACCAGCATCTCCGTCTTGGTTTTCTTGAAGTCGAAATCGTTCAGAGCATATGAGCCGGGCTGCAGATGGGTCCTCACAACCCAGTCCGAAACACACTCTTCGGTTTTTGTTCCCTTGTCGGCAGGATGGTATTCGAGTTCCTCGAAGTCAAGATAAGGCTCATGTGCGCCGGTCATATCGATCATCGCCAGGGAATGTTTGCCGTTCTCGTGCTTAAAGTAGTAATATATCCCCTCCTGCTCCATAAGTCGGCTGACAAAATTAAAGTAAGTCTCACGGTATTGCACGCAGTACGGCCAGAGGCGATAGTCGCCCTTCAGGTCGGAAGTATCATAGTCCGAGAACCCATGGTCGCCAAAAACCTGCTCAATAATATCAGGGACCGTCATTTCTTGGAAGATGCGACAATCGGCTGTACGGGTTAGAAACCACAGCCAGGGTACCATGGTAGCCCGGTAGCTTGCCAGACCACCTTTAGGTAGTATTTGCGTGAAACTGCTTATGAAACCGTTGAAATAGCGAGTGTTGTCTCCGGGCAGATTTAGCCGGATAGTAACATTCTGTCCCACAATGTCAGTAGATATAATCTGGTGGTCTTCGCTGGCCAGTTCCAATTGGTACTCGAACGGCCGGCCAAGCTGTTCGGTGCCCGACATGCTCGTTATCAAAAGCACATCCTTTCCCAACGGGGTCGCAATCTCCAACTCTTTATTTTCTTGAGTTATTGCCATTAGTAACTGCCTTAAACAGAATTCATTTTACACCAGGCACTGCCTTAGTCGAACGAATAAGTAAACTCGCTGTCTTTGACGCCGACATGGACCCGTTTTGCGGTTTTGCCTTCCATAAGCCGCCTCAGCAGCTCCTGGCCTATTTCCGGAAGCAGATTATTGGTTAGGATGGAATCGACCATCCGAGCCCCGCTTTCAACGTCCGTGCACCGGCTGGCGATAAGGTCCACAACGTCATCGTCATAACTGAACGGTATCTTGTGGTTTTGTTGTGTACGTCGTCCAATTCGACCCAACTGCAGGCGAGTTATAAGCTTCAGTGTTTCGTCACTGATTGGATAAAAAGGCACGACAACAAGCCGACCGAGAAGGGCTGCCGGAAAGACCTTCAGCAAAGGTTTGCGAAGAGCTTTGCAAATGCCTTCGACATCGGGCATTAGCTTCGGATCTTTGCACATATCCATAATCAAATCGGTGCCGACATTGCTCGTCAGGAGAATAATTGTATTCTTGAAATCAATCAGGCGGCCTTCAGCATCTTCCATCCGGCCTTTGTCGAATACCTGGAAAAATATCTCGTGCACATCGCGATGAGCTTTCTCAACTTCGTCGAGCAAAACAATGCTATAGGGGCGTCGTCGCACGGCCTCTGTCAGAACACCCCCTTCGCCGTAGCCGACATATCCGGGAGGTGAGCCTTTGAGCGTTGAGACCGTATGGGCTTCCTGGAACTCACTCATATTGATAGTGATCAAGTTATTTTCACCGCCATACAAAGCTTCAGCCAAAGCAAGTGCCGATTCGGTTTTGCCCACACCGCTGGGTCCGACCAGGAACATTACCCCTATCGGCTTGTTCGGGTTTTCTATGCCGGCGCGGGACGTCCTTATGCGCTTGGCAATTGCTTCCAGTGCATGGTCCTGGCCGATAACGCGCTGCCTGAGCGTATCCGATAAATTCAGAACCGATTCGATTTCATTCTTTACCATTCCACCGACCGGAATCCCAGTCCAATCAGCAACTACCGAACTGACGGCTTGAGCATTCACGCAGGGAAGAATAAGCGGCGTTTCCCCCTGCAGTTCGTTGAGCTGTTCCTGCAGTGATTTGAGCTCTTTGAGCAATTCTTCTCTGTCTTCTTTATTCAACTCTTCTGATTTTTCGGGTGCCGGCACGGCAGGCTCGCCCGTATCGGCCCCAGAAGCACCCTCAGTTTTCCCGACGGTTTCTCCGGAAGGAGTCCCTATGACTGACGTTTTCTTTTCGGCAATCTCTGCTTGTTCGATAGTACCCTCACCACTTTTGCGCAATTTGGCCCGAATGTCTAAAACAGCATCAACCAGCTCTTTTTCTTTTGACCAGCGTTCTTCCAGTTTAACCAATCTTTCGCGTTCGGCTTCAAGTTTCTCGGTGATTTCAGATTCGCGTTTTGTGTGGTCTATGCCCGTCGCAGTCTCCCTGCTGATAATTCCCATTTCCGTTTCCAATGCTTGAATTCGCCGGCGGCAATCCTCCAATTCCGGCGGCACTGCATGCTGGCTTATGGCGACTCTTGCACATGCGGTATCGGTCAGACTCACGGCCTTATCGGGCAGCTGCCGTTCAGGAATATACCTGTGAGAGAGACGAACTGCTGCGTCCAAGGCTTCGTCTAATATCTGAACGCGGTGGTGGTTCTCAAGTTTCGAAGCCACTGCCCGCATCATCATTACTGCCTTTTCTTCTTCGGGCTCGTCAACCTTTACTACCTGGAATCTACGGGTAAGTGCGGGGTCCTTCTCAATATATTTTTTATACTCCGACCACGTAGTGGCCGCGATAGTCCGTAACGTACCGCGAGCCAACGCCGGCTTAAGCAAGTTTGCGGCATCACCCGTACCTGCTGCTCCCCCGGCACCAATGAGTGTATGTGCTTCGTCAATGAACAGAATAATCGGTTTGGGCGAGCTTTGAACCTCCTCTATGACCTGACGCAGACGGTTTTCAAATTCACCTTTCATGCTGGCACCGGCCTGAAGTAAACCTATGTCCAACACACGCAGCGACACATCCTTAATTGATGGTGGTACGTCGCCGGCAACGATGCGCTGGGCAAAACCTTCAACAACTGCCGTTTTGCCGACACCCGCTTCACCTGTCAGAATCGGATTGTTTTGACGGCGGCGCATTAAAATATCAACTATTTGCCTGATTTCGCTGTCTCGTCCTACAATAGGGTCCATTTCCCCACTGCGAGCCTTTTCTGTAAGGTCCACCGAAAACTTCGCCAAGGCTTCCTGCTTGCCCATCGCAGCCGGCGCCATCTCTCCGGCACCACGAGCGGCTTCGGCCCCAGCCCGGAGGGAGGAACCATCGGTTGCTGTGAGCGTTTCTTCCGTCGAACCGCCTACAATTTTCGCGAAATCATCCGTTAATTGCTCGAGCTTAATCTTGCTGAATTCGTTTGAGATGCGCAGAAGAACATTCTTGAGACCGCTGGTCTTAAGGATGCCAACTATCAAATGGCCTGTACGAATCTGGGATTCCCCGAATAGCAGGCTTCCGTACACCCATCCTCGCTCTACAGACTCTTCAAGATGAGAAGACAGGTCTGAAATCGATGTAGAGCCTCGTGGTAGCTGATCCAGCTCCTCGGTCAAATCCTTAGCGAGCCTGGAAGGGTCTATATCAAAGTGCCGTATAATACGGTGCAGATCCGAATCCTGTAACTGCAGAATCTGGTGCAGCCAATGCCCTAATTCTACGTATGGGTTGCCTCGCAGCTTGCAGAAAACCGTAGCACTTTCGATGGATTTGTAGCCCAAACTGTTGAGCTTGCCAAATAGAGATGCGCGATTTATTTCAGCCATTGCTATACCCTTTCACCGTCTTTGCGTATGTTAATAAATTAGTGCCCCGCATTGTGACTTCTTTCATCAAGTTGCTATAATGTTTACTGTTACAACGTTTACATACATTGTTTAGTTAAAATGCTCCACTATGTCAACCAATTTTTTAGTTTAGTTGTCCCTGAAGAATGAGATAGTGTGCGATAATGACCCGTTTTGCTGAAAAAGTGCGATAAATCGCAAAAAAATGCTGGATTAGGTCGATTTTCTTGAAAAAAACTGGACTTGGGCAGTCGATTCGGATATCATTCTGATTTAGAAAGCCCGGTCCCAGCGTTCTCGGATACCCGGAAATAGCCACATGAGCATTATTGATCCTGGACTTACCAGGTGAAGTCGTGTAAAAAAGTCAGAGATTTGAGAGTATAGGTTCTATAGAATGAATCTAATTAGGTTTTAGTCATCGGTAAAGAGGTAATCCAATCAGTGAAAGAACAAAGCGTACTCTAAGAGTTAATTTTAACAGAAAAACAAAGGTTGGATTTCATGGGACGAAGGTAACCAGCGACGCAGGATTACTCGCTTATCGAGAACTTAATGGATCAGTGGGGCTGACGCTCATGAGGGGAACTCCGGCTCGCGACCAAGAAGGGAGGTGCGACCATGGCTCGGCCTAGAACGAGAGGCCGTTGTATCGCAGGTCTCGACATACCAAAGCAACTGAATAGCTGGTTTAAGCCATATGGTGATGTTGGCCCTGGACTAATCGCGCAGATCTTCTTCCCTAAGGACGTATCAACTTTGGATGACAACGATAGGGCAGTCCTTGATGTGTTGATTGGAAAGTACGCCATCTTCTTGCTTAGCCGCAGAATTCATTTCTCTTTCGAAGGCCACGCTGACTTGCGGGGAACAGAACCTTATAATTTCGGGCTGTCAGAAAGACGCGCCAAGGTGGTCCAGACCTATGTCATAACAAGACTTAGGTATTATGACTACTTCTCGTCTTCTGTAGCTTCGTTTGGGGAAATGGGTGCTGGTAGGAACTCGCTGGCTGGCGACCGGCGTGTCGATATCATCTCGTCCTACGTCCCAAGGAGGCGGATTCGATTGGAACCGATAATCATCACCGGTACCATTCCGAAGAAAACAAAGAAAGTCCCTACACGCTGGGTCGAAGTCTTTTCACTCGTCAGTCAGACTCCTGTGATGGTAACTGGTGGGATCGAAGGCGAGTACGCTAATCTACCCACTTTCCTGATTTTTGAGGAGCACGCCGATGTGGATGCCTCTTTCAATGCTTTCGATAAACAGAAAATCACATCACACAGCTATTTCTATTCACAGTACTTCGGTACCTCGACAGTTCACGTCGTCGTCAAGCGGTTCCGAGTGAAGTGGCGCCCAAGGAAATGGCCAGATCGCAATTGGAAGCCTGCATTTAAGCTGTTTCTAGAACTAATTCAAAACCGCGACATTGGTGGACCTGATCCAAACACTATTGACAGAACTGAGGATTTGAAGGGAAAGGATGTAAAGCTCTACAATGACTGGGTGGACTTTCAGACACGAAACCCTGAACAGTACAAAAAGTTTTCAGGTTACAGGGCTAAAAACTGGCCTGAATCTGGTAAGCGGTTTACAACTGGCGACTAAGGCACGGAGTGGCGTCCAGCGATGCTGATTTTGTTGAGAGTTTTACTGACCTGCCCGTATTTCCCGAACCTCTGCTTATAACAGGTGAGCATTACGCTTCATCGGGCTCAGAGTCCTTGGCTGGTCGGAGATAGTTTATTTACTTGTGCTGAATGGGAAGAAGCTCGAAAGCAAATGGAATCAGAGGGGTGACTTTTTACATAGCGTATACCTTTAAGGCATTGGGTGTACTTTTCGAGGGAAGATGAGGCGAGTAGGACATTTGCACCATATGTCCCTGGCTCTCAACAAATCTTTTACTTTGTAAGTCATTGAAAACTTAGAAGATTATGAGCGTAACATTCTATACAACGCGAGGAACACTGTCAGAGAACGTTGCAATCTCTGAAAAAACGCTTCTTGACCAGCGGCTGTTCGCCTGCGAAGTTTCTGTGGAGGCGACTTAGCGAGGGCCAGCGACTGAACTTAGAAATCCGGCCTGCATAAGCTTGCGAACGGCGGCTAAACAGGCGGGCCCTACCGTTTCCTGGTCGGTCTGCATTCGGTCGGCCACTGCCTCGATAAGCTCGCGCAAGGTTCGCCGGCCGTCACAGCCGGCCAGCAAGTTAGCAATATACATGTCCATATTCCCGGCAAATGGAATCCCCTCGGAGGCATAAAGTTGCTCACTATTGACAGCCCAAGAGCCGTCCCGAACTGCCAGCTGATGCTCCAGGCGGTGGTGTTCATCAAACAGGAGACGCTGCTCCAGCAACTGCCGGTCGTCAGTGATGGTTTGAAGTAAATCCTCGGCAGCAAATATACGTTCAATCTGGTCTCCGCAAGAGCCGGTACAGCGACCTTTATCGATGGCGTGGGCCCGGAACCAGTTGGCCTGTTGGCTTCGCCTTCGCATAATGATTCCGCCGGCACTGATCCGTCCAATCCCCATCTGTTCATAATACGCCATCCATTCATCCAGGTACCGTCCATAGTCGGGCGAACTCCGCCCCACACTGGTTCGCAGCCAGTCAGCCGCGTAGGTTAAGGGTTCTGTGGTCTTGAAACATATCAGCCAGCCGTCACAGCCGGTATTCGACATCCAGCTTTTTGGTCGAGAATCCCAGTCCGTTTCGTCTTGATGATGCCAATTGAACAATATACAGGCAAAACCCCCTTCGTTGAGCCTTTCACCAGACCCGCGCACTACTTGTTCCGAGACGGCATCGCCCGGCAAATTTGTGTCACGAAAGACAAACCGGGACTCCGGAGAAATCACGTAGGGGGGATTCGATACGATCAGGTCGAATTTCTGGTCGGCAACCGGCTCATAAAGGTTACCCTCATGCCATTCAATGCCGTCTATACCGTTTAGCTTGGCATTGAACCTGGCGAAGTTCAACGCCCGTAGATTTGTGTCCGTCCCGATAACCTGGTCAGCATGGCAGGTGGCCAGAAAGGCCTGTATGCCTGCGCCGGTGCCAATGTCGAGGGCCGTTTTAACCTTTCGACGAACGGTTAGACTGGCAAGAGTCAAAGAAGCAGCGCCTACGCCAAGGACATGGTCGGCTGACAATTCACGGTGAATTTCCGGCGCGAAATCGCTCACCAGCAACAGGTCATGGTAGGGTGTCAATTTGGCAGCAGACCGAACCATCCCATCTTGACGATTAAGCAGGCCGATGCCTACCAGCTCCTCAACGTCAAGATTCGCCAAATCCTTGTGAAGGGAAGATTCAGGTACCGACCGTCCAAGCCAAAACAAGCGAACCAGGATATTATATGGGCTGTCCGTTCTGACTCGTCGATAGACAACCTCGACATCCTGCCGTTCATGTGCGCACGATATGCCCAAGGTCTCGGCCAG
>SDBU01002901.1_pt1 | contig 22297 bp, 27 predicted proteins | sample 2277071 | NCBI WGS metagenome assembly SDBU01 (sample SAMN10397929, study PRJNA504765) | marine sediment metagenome | isolation source: marine sediment core GS08_GC12, 126 cmbsf | place: Arctic Ocean: Gakkel Ridge, Loki's castle | collected 2008 | reverse complement strand
AAGTGGCATCGTTGAATCGCTCCTGGTTCGTCCTGTTATTTACCCTTCGGGAAAGCCGCGGATACCGCATCTCCTGCGTTATCAAGGGTTCGGCGTAAAGTAACTACAGCCTCACCCTCGATGCCTTGGATCTGCGGCATCTTCGACTTTTGCAACGTTAGGGTTTAGTGACTTATCTGCGGGGGCATTCCTTGCCCCCTCCGCATTCTCCCGCAAGCGGGAGCTGCGGTCTCCCCCACGGATAAGTCACAAAAACACGGCGCCCTCCCGCCAGTCACTGCAGAAAAGACATCATTCCGCCCTATCTGGGGTGTCGGGTAATTCAACGTCTCGTATTTCTACAACTCCTTGTGATCAGTTATCTTTCAGTGGCAGTTTTCTGTGCCATTGATCTGGAATGATGGAATAATGGGGCAATGGAATGTTGGGGATAAAAGACCGAAAAGAATCATTTCAAATTTGTCTTAAATCCTCTTAACCTAATATTCCAGCGTTCCACCATTCCATTATTCCAATTGGGGCGGAGCCCCTAAGTTCTGAACTTTTCAGTAAATAAGGGCCGCCCGCAGATCTGTCAGGGTTAATTTGTGAAGCCTCTCGCCTCCCCGGCATTTGATGATCCCTGGCGGGTCCCAGTTTTTTTCAAAGGTTTGTAGACAAATCGACCCGGTTATTCGTCTTATAGATTAAAACGCGGCAAGGAGGATTAAAATGTGGGGAAATGTGGACAGGTGTCTGTGGAACAGGTAATAATAATGTATGCCCAAAATGGCTCAAAAAGAATACCATGCCCGTATACCGGAGACTATGTCTGATGTTGCAGCTCTGGTGGAGCAGGCCAGGGCAGGGAGCAGAACTGCCTTTGAACAACTTGTGGGTATGTTTCAGGGAGATATCTTCCGCATGGCGTACTACCGGACACACTCTTCCATGGACGCCGAGGATCTGACTCAAGAGGTTTTCATGCAGGCGTTCAAGAACCTGTCCAGACTCAAGACGGCTGAGCGGTTCCGAAGCTGGCTTTTCAAGATCGCATTGAATCGGGTCCGCGATTTTAATCGAAAAAAAAGGTTTCGGGCCTTATTCAGCACCCTTGATGACAGTGATAAGGTCGATCGATCGTATGGGGAAACCAGAGATCATCCCGAAGCCCTAGATAGCCTTATGGTAAAGGATTTCTGGAAGCAGATCGGATTGTTCATAGACAAACTGTCACGTATGGAGGGGGAAGTGTTCATGTTAAGATTTATGGACCATCTCAGTATCAAGGAGATTTCGCAGGTGTTGCGAAAGAGTGAAAGCACCATAAAAACCCACCTGTACAGGTCCATTCAGAAGTTCAAAAGAGAACACCCCATACGTCAATTGCTACAGGAGGAGACAGCGTGAGTACTAATGAAGACCTTCATCTTGACGAAGATCAGCTTCTTTGGGCGGTGGTGGAGGAGGCTGAACTCCCCCTTCCGTTGCAGGGGCATCTTTCCGCGTGTCCCCAGTGCCGAGCCAATAAGGAGAGGTTTGAACGGGACCTGGCGCGGCTGGGTCAGATGGCGGAGCGTTTTGCTCCTTCACCGAAAGGCCCTGTATCATTACCTGTGGAAGAACCCCGCGGTTCTATCGGGTGGTCGTGGGGCTGGCGAGCTTATGTGAGCGCGGCAGTGGCCGCGGCACTAGTGGTCATCCTTGTATGGTGGTCTCCTGTGCACAGGAACACACCTGGAGACAATGGTGACATTCTGGCTCGGGAAATGCAGGAAGCAGAGCAGTTTATGACGGAGATCAGTATGCTTGTGGAAAATGCGCTGCCGCCTGTGTATCTGGATATCTCAGCCGACTTCGGTGCAGGTTTTGACGAAGAGTTTATGCAATTTGTGGTTCCGCCCATTGAGGACGAACCCCTATCTTATGATTCAGGAAGGAGAGGTGCTTTGCTATGTTAAAGAACAATGTTTTGACAGGGATAGTGCTGCTCATCATGACGATTTCACCCACTATTACTATGGCGCAGGAGATGCCCTTTGGGAAATGGTGGCATAATCCTCGGATGTTTAAGCAGCTTAACTTGACTGACGCAGAGAAGGCTAAACTGGATGAGGCATTCCGGAATAGTCGCCGCAAGCTCATTGACCTCAAAAGCAATGTGGAGAGAGAACGATTTGAACTTGGGAATCTTCTCGAACATCAGGCGCTGAAAGAGACAGCGGCGATGGAACAGTTCAAGAAGTTGGAGAAGGCACGGACTAACCTTTCTACCGAGCGCTTCAGCTTCTTGTTACAGGCCAGAAAAATCCTGGGCGCTGAACGCTTCCAGCATGTCAAGATGTTCTATGGGAAATCACGCCAGCAGAGGATGCGCCGGAATATGGAAGGTCCAGGTCATAGAAGCAGACCATAGGCTGTTGCTCAGAACATCGCAATTGAAAGGTCGACAGTCTTTTGCATTTGACCTTGCAGCGAATCGGACAATAACCAGAAAAGGTTCTCCCCCTTTTCTCGAAGCACTAACTCATTCCTCCCTGTGCGTAAGCCCAGGGAGGAATGGGTAGCGACACGGGCAGGTTTTCCTCCCCCTTAATAGCTGTATGACGCTGCTAGATCGCGAATCTTCTTGGATAGAGACGGGTCGAGGGCATCTATATCCGCCCATTCGACAATCCACGGATCTTCCCTAACATAGTGCCATCTGGCATTCGTATTCTTGGATATTTTATCGGCTAGTCCCGGCTTGTATTCAACGCCCAACGATTCACACAGCCGTGGCAATGCAAGAATGAGTTGTTCAACCTGAACAGTCTCGTCAGCTTTAGCCCGTGCTAATGAGTTCCAGTGATACCAATATCGAGCAGCCCGCAGAATCAATTGTTGTTTTGGTTCTAAAGCGCATTCTCCGAAATTGAGTTGAGTTTCAGGGGCGTGATATTCGATATACTTGGGTGAGGGCAAACCCTTTTGTAAAATGAATTGGGCAACACTAGCGATCACTTTCAGTGGATGTCTCACGAGATGGAGGACAAAATCAAACTTGTACCCTGCGGCGCTTGGCCCGAAGGGTGGATTGGGATCATCGACCGCCATGAACCACGACGCGACACCGTCCTTGCCCATGGAACCATGCGGTGGTATGGGCCTCTCATGCCGTATATCCAAGCCGAGGGATCGCCATACCTCTGTAGCGTAGAATGTACCGCTTCGACCGCACCCCGTAATCAGTAGCTTTTTCCGTTCCACGATTCTCCGCAAATTAACGTTTCGAGAATTCTACAACTGATTGAAATTATAGATTTTTGAGTGGCGTTTGATTTGTGCCATTCAGATGGAGTAATGGAGTGTTGGAGTAGTGGGTGGCAAAAGCCGAAAACATTATTCTTCTTATTCCTATAGAGCCATCACTCCAATACTCCAGCACTCCAGTCCCTAAGTTCGTTCTAAAAGTCCATGTGAAGCTTTATGCCTCCCACAATCCAGCGGCCTGGCATTGGTGAAAAACCGGATTCCACATATTGTTCATCAAAGAGGTTGGTGACATCAACAAAGACTTCGTACCTACGAGATTTATAAGCAAGACGCGTATCGACCACCACGTGTGAATCTCCGGACATTCTCTCTTCATACCGAGCTTTAACGGCCTGCGTCAAGGTATCAAACCAATCAAAAACAACAGAACCGTGTAGTTGGTGACGGATGTGATCTATGGCGTATTTCGACTCAAGCGCCCCTGCATCCCAGTCTGAATCCAGATAAGTGTACGCCATGTTTACAGCTGAAACAAATGTTGTGCTGAAAAAAGCGCCAGGATAAAGATCAAACCCCAATTCAAACCCCTGAGTGGTATTTTCTGCTATATTCCGCGCTTTCCACGGGTCCTGGTCAGAAGCACGGGACCAGTCAATGACGTCTTCTTCATCACGTAGAAACAGGCCGAGATTAGCACCAATGCCCTTTTCACGCCAGCGAATCCCTGTCTCGTAAGTCCAGGCCCGTTCGGGTTTAAGGTGGGGGTTGCCTTGGTTTGCCGGGGTGTCATAATACAACTCGGTGAAAGTGGGAATGCGGAAAGATCTTCCCGACGAAGCAAACCAATTAACGCTGTCTGTTAATTCAACATTTAATTCCGCGCCTGGCCAGTATTCCCAGCCCCAATCACTATATTTCATTGCCGAAGCCCCAAGGCCAAGAGTTAGCCGTTCAATCACATAGACCTTGTGCTCAAAAAATACGCCGCTGCGCTGACGATCGTGATCACCCAAATTGGAGCTCTCCAAGGTTTCAAACGCGATTTCGCCGCCGACCGCGGTTGTTCCTAATTCAGATTTAAGCCGGGAATCGAGTTGTACGCCGTAGGCATCGGTTTGGTGCTCGTTTCTGTACCAATTGCCTCCGATCTCTATTTTGAAATCGTCATTATGGCGGCGCCAGGAAACCCTGGGCATTACCTCCAAATCCGCCATCTTTAAATGGGCGCTGGTGTACGCTAACAGGGTTTCTGTTCGTTCTCGCTGGTTTGGGAAGGTGTCGCTATAGAAGCGATAGGCTCCAAAGTCTTTATCAGTATATCCGAGTCCGAGTTGAAATTTTTGGTTTCCGAAATTTATGCCACCCTTGTAAGCGAACGTATTGATATCAAAATCAGTGTCTTCGTTTTCAATATGGCCTGTGGAAGAACGACGTGACATGGAGACTCGGTTCGACATATCGCCGGTTTTCAAGGTCCCGTGAGCACCGACATCGTAATAATCGTACTCGCCGTATTTTGCATAGCCACCGACAGCACTATGATCAACCTCGCGTGTGATAATGTTGATGACACCGGCCATGGCATTGTGACCGTAGATTCTTGCCCCCGGTCCTTTCAAAACTTCAATGCGTTCAATATCTTCCAGGTTGACAGGCAAATCGAGATTGTGATGTCCGGTTTGGGGATCACTGACATTGACGCCGTCGATCAAAATCAATGTTTGTTCAAACGAACTGCCGCGGATTCCGACATCGGCCTGAACGCCATGTGCGCCGCGCCGACGCACGTCCACACCGCTGACGGTTTGCAGAAGATCTGCAATGCTGTCTGCCGGAAAGGCCTCGATTTCTTCTCGACTAATGATTGAGACGGATTGACCAACTCTTGAGAGGTGCTGTGGGATACGGCTGGCCGTCACAACCACCGGATCCAATGTGTAACAAGGAAGATCCTCTTCTTGCGCCATCAAAGAACCATTGTAGACCAAAAGCAAACATAAAATACTCGCGAGATTTAGACGCATTGAACATACGGAAAATATCTTCTTGATTTCAAGCCACATACTGGTCGCCACTAAGCTCCTTACCATATTGTGTATTACTAATGGGAACATCCAATAGTTTACATGTGAACATCTGCCGGCCAGCCGGAAGGGGATGTCATTGCCTGCACGATTATCAACAGTGTTTCGCTTTTCCCATATAGCGCTAAACCAACTGGAAGGGGTAAATGGAGCCTAGTCCCATGATTCGAGTTAATTCATCAAGGGCAGTACGGCTTTCAGCCAATAGCTGCGGATCGCTCAGGTCTTTAACGCGCATACGATCCCGATAGTGTTTGTCCACCCATAGATTTAGCTGTTCATATAACCAATCACTCATCAAGACCCTGGAATTTATAGCTGCCAGTTCTTGTTCGTTTAGCACCACTCGTAAGCGCAAACAGGCCGGTCCCCCGCCATTGCGCATACTTTGTCTGAGGTCAAAAGATCTCACATGTTTGACGGGCGTGTCTTGCTGAATCAGTTCTTGCAGGTACTGCCACACCGGTTCGGTCTCCTCACACTCCTGCGCGATCATAATCATCATCTCTCCGTTGGGGAGAGTAATCAACTGGCTGTTAAAGAGATAGGATTCTACAGCATCGGCCACGCTCACTTGACTGTCTTCTACCTCAATAAAGTACATGGGCTTGTCACCAAATTTGTGTTGAATCTCCGTAGGGACTTGTTGAGCATTGCGAAACGCTTTTTCATGGTAAAACAGCACATTCTGGTTGCCTACGGCGATCACGTCGTTGTGAAACACACCAGCATCGATCACATCAGGGTTTTGCTGGGCAAAGACCACGCGCTCGGGGGGAAGCTCATGTAGACGCGTAATGGATTGTGATGCTTCAAAGGTCTGGCGAGCTGGAAATCGTTGAGGCAAGTGCTGGCCGCGCTCAACAGCATGTCTGCCGTACGCGAAAAGTTCCACACCAGCTTTACCGTATTCACTACACAATCGGGTATGGTTGGCGGCTCCTTCATCACCAAGGTAATCACTGCGAGGCAAAGGTGTGTGGTGTTGGAAGTATTTGGTATCGGCAAAGATTGCCTGCAAGATACGTCCAGTCGTAGCTGTTTCTATGGCACGGTGGAAATTACTGGCCAGATTGGCAGGGGTGAAATGAACCTTCCCGTCTGCTGCATCCGCGCTGGGTGAAACGGTAGCTGCGTTGGCGGTCCACATGCTGGAAGCTGAACAGCAAGCCGCAAATATTGCAGGTGCTTCACGGCTTGCTCGATGGATCACCTCGGCATCGCTGCCGCCAAAGCCTAGTTTGCGCAACGTATGCACATCGGGCCGTTCCTGGGGCAAGAGCACACCTTGCTTCAGGCCGAGGTCATGCAGGGTTTTCATCTTAAGCAGGCCCTGCCTGGAGGCCTCTTTAGGGTTGGACACCTGATGAACGCTGGCCATGGAGGCTACATTTCCGTAAGATAGGCCGCTGTAATTGTGTGTGAGGCCGACCAACCCGTCAAAGTTAACTTCGTGTGCTTTCATATCGTTATACCGGGGCTTAGTTGATCGGGCATGCTCAGGGATTCGGCCTCTATTGAGGCGACAGGATAGGCACAGTAGTCAGCCGCGTAATAAGCGCTGGGGTGGTGATTACCGCTGATACCGACCCCGCCAAAGGGTGCCTCACTACTGGCGCCGGTTAAGGGGCGGTTCCAGTTGATGATGCCGGCACGGATGTGGGCGTAGAAGGTTTGGTACGTGGCTGCATCGTCACAGAACAGACCGGCTGCCAATCCGTAGCGCGTGTTGCTAGCCATGCGGATAGCGTCATCGAAGTGGGCATAACGAATCAGCTGCAGGAACGGTCCGAAGTATTCTTCATCGGGTGGTTCGCTGATAGCGCTAACATCCATCAGTCCCGGTGACAGAAGGGCAGTGCCCTGTTTCAATTTCTTCATAGCGACCAAAGGCGTGCCACCCATAGTGGCTAATTTCTCCTGTACAGCCATAAGTTGATCGGCGACGGCTTCAGAGATCACCGGACCCATGAAGGGCTGATCTTTATCATCATGAAGACCCACTTTGATCTGGCGAACAGCGTTGACGAGTTTTGCGACAAACGCATCCCCTTGGGCATCGCTGGGCGCGTACAGACGGCGAGCGCAGGTGCAGCGTTGGCCGGCCGAAATATATGCCGACAGGATCGTGTTATAAACAGCGGCATCCTTATCAGCAATGTTGGTGACTATCAGTGGGTTATTACCACCCATTTCCAGGGCGAGAATTTTTTGCGGCTGGCCCGCGAACTGTTGATGGAGGATCTTGCCGGTTTGGGTGCTACCGGTGAAGAACACACCATCGATATCATGGTGGCGAGCAAGTGCTGCCCCGGTTTGTTTTTCTCCTTGCAGCAGGTTAATAACCCCTTTGGCCAGGCCTGCCTGTTCCCATAGTTGAACCACTTGTTGCGCCACCATCGGGGTGAATTTGCTCGGTTTGAATACAATGGTGTTGCCGGCCAATAGGGAGGGAACAATATGCCCGTTCGGCAGATGACCGGGAAAGTTAAAGGGTCCGAACACGGCTGTCACACCATGGGGTCTGTGGCGGGTAATCGATCTTGAACCGGGGATCTCTTGCTCTCTGGTTCCGGTCCGCTCTTGGTAGGCCTTGATCGAGATAGCGATCTTGTCAAACATGCTTCTGACTTCAGTGGCGGTTTCCCAGAGAGGCTTGCCGGTTTCAAGAGCGATGGTCTTGCCCAAACGGTCTTTGTCTTGTAGCAAGAGTTCTCCAAAACGTTTGACCATGGCAACGCGTTTTTCAAAAGAGGTCATCTGCCAGGTGGTGAAGGCTTCACGGGCAGCACATACAGCGCTATCGACCTGCTGTTCGCTGGCTGATCGTCCAACCCAGACCGTTTCGCCCGTGCCAGGGTCAAGGGACTCAAGTTCTGCCCCTTCTCCTGCCAACCACTGATTATTAATAAAGAGGGCTTTATTCGTCATAAGGCGAGACCTTTGCATAACCCCTTCTCACTCAGTTACATGAGCTTTTTGGCCCATCTACGGGCTTGCTCACTAAATCGCAAAAACTCGGCCTAACGGCCTCAAACAGTTTGCAATTTGCCCACTGGCGCGGGCCGTTCGCTTCGCCCAGATGGGCCACCCCAAAAAGCTCATGAAGGCCGCTCCAAGGAGTTATGCAAAGCTCTCAAGGCCACTGAATCGAGCGTCCTTTGGGTGGAACACTATCCTGTTACTTTAAGGGAACGGCCCGTACGGTTTCTCCGCTGCCAACCTTGAGCGCTTGAGCCAGCTTCTTATCGATGGTGATTTCATTCCCCTTTGTCAAGGGCAGTTGCGCTAAACAGCACCGGAACTCCTGAAGTCTTGTATTGCTTATTAAGTGGTATTCGCCTTCTTTCGGCATGGTGCCGATGGTGACGGGCAACGCTATACTGTCTCGTACGGCCCGAATGCCTCTGAGCTGAGCTTCCACTGTAGGGCCCGCATCAAAAATATCCACATATCCCTGGTAATCGAAGCCTTCTTTTTCCAGGATGCTCAAAGCCGGCTTCGTGCTCTCGTGCACCTGACCGATCACAGCTTGTGTTTGTTCATCTAGTAGATTCACATACACTGGGTGTTTCGGCATAAGCTCAGCAATAAAGTGCTTATCACCTATTCCCGACAGAACATCGGCTTGTGAAAAGTCCATGGAAAAGAAACGACGGCCCAGGCCCTCCCAAAAGGGGGAGCGGCCATACTCGTCCGAATACCCGCGCATTTCGGCTATGACCTTGCGGGCAAAGCGATCGGGAAACTCTGCCATAAAGAGAAAGCGACATTTGGACAAGAATTTACCATTCTTGTTCTTACGGTAGTCGGGATCCAGGAATAAGGAACGTAGCTCCGTACAACCGGTGTAGTCATTGCTGAGATACAAGGTGGATATTTTATTGTAAACACCCAACTCGCGGGAAGCGTGGACCACGGTGCCAACCCTGTAGCTATAGAAGGCTTCTGAGACTCCCACCGCAGCCACGATGCCTGCGGTACCAACCGCTGTGCCTGTCTGGCTATCCTCCAGCACAAACAGGTAATGATCGTTACCGGGTTCGGTTCTGTCCCCCGAAAAAGCCCCCTGGGAGGCCACGATCTTCTTTTCAAGCAGATTGCGATCAGGCGGCAAGGTCGTGAGTCCGACTTTTGCACTCTTGGCGAGGCTCTCAAGTGCATCGATATCAGCAGGTCGTACAGGACGTATGATCATCATGGTTGCTGTCTCCAATTTACTAACGGGAACACCCAATAGTCTACATCTAAACAAAACATCTCTGCATTATTTGTTGCAAAGAATATATGCTCTCCTGTGTCACTTTAGCCTTTCTAGAAAGTGCTGAGAAAAGTCGTTCGCCAAAGCTGGCTTTTTTCAAAGCGCTATATTGATACGCTCTCCTTAATATTATTGTTGTCGATTGGCATTCCATTTGATGTGGCCCGAGGCCAGTTTCATCAAGAACAGGGCGCTGAGTTTGGCTCGTTCGGTGAGGCTGTCGAGATGCATATACTCTTGATCGCTGTGGATGTTTCCGCCGCGAACGCCCAGATTATCCACATTGGGAAGACCAGCGCTTGCCAGGTTGTTGCCGTCACAACAGCCGCCACTGTTGTGCCATTGCAATTTCATGCCCAAATCGGCGCCGCATTCGCCAATCATGTCGATTAAGCGATGATTGGCTTTACTCAGTATCTTGGGCTTGCGAAAAAACCGGCCGTGCAGTGAAAGGCTCAAACCATCGCGGACATTAATGGCTCTTGCCGCTCTATCGAGCTGCTTTTGTACCCAAATTTCGTCGCCGGGCAGGGCAATACGGACGTTGAATTTCAGGATGGCCAGGTCCGGAACAATATTGACAGGACCACCCCCCTGAATGAACCCGGCGTTGATGGTCACACCATCTCGTTGCCCGTTTAGGTTATCTATGGCATGGATGAAATCGGCCATTGCTCGAATCGCGTTACGTCCCAAGTGAGGGTCTCGACCTGCATGCGCAGCCTTACCTCGTACCACTGCGGTAAAATATCCGGTGCCTTTACGTTCAGCGGCCAGGCTGCCATCGGGGAATGTGGGTTCGTAGATCAGTCCCAGATGATTACGCTTTGCACTTTGTTCCAGCAGCGCTGCGGAGCTGGGGGAACCGACCTCTTCATCCGGGTTGATCAAGATCTCCCATCCGATATTGCTGGCCCAAGGGCTTTTTTCCAGAGCTTCCAGGACTATCATCAGTACCACAAGGCCGCCTTTTGCATCAGCGACTCCCGGGCCATTCACGGTGTTGTCGTCCACGCGAACTGTTTCTTGGAAAGGACTATCTGCTGGAAAAACGGTATCCATGTGAACACCGAGTAATACCTGCATGGAAGCCTCTGGGCGTTTGCGAATCCTTAATACTTTTCCAAGTGGAATCTGCTCCATTTCACCGTGAGCCCCCACCTGTTTCAACGGTTCCAGAGAGATGATTTCTTGTTCTCCGCCCAGTGGCTTCAAGAGCTCAGAGAGTTTATGAAGGACCTGGTCTAATCCGGCGATATTGAGCGTGCCGGAGTTGGTATCAGCTAACTCGATGAGGGCCTGATACATCCTTTCGTACTGTTTATCAATCCAGTCTAAATACGGTTCGTATTCGTTCAAAATATTGCCCCCCGAAACAACATGTGCCCACGCGGGACCCTGGAGGATCTTCCAAAATGTCTTTTCTGGCTCCGTGGCCCCAAACTCGCACTGTCGAACACAGGTTCAATCGTTCACTATCCTAAAATCGGTTTTTGAGCAACAGGTTGTTGACGGGGCTTTGCCCAAACCAAATTTCGTTTGAGCGGTCATTGAAACGTTTTTTGCTAATAAACCTTGATGGTTTCGTAAAAAGTCCATTTTCGCTCACTCCGTGACCATTTTAGGCGTAATTGAGAGGTTCGGCTAAAATGCTGCACGAAGTGCTTCTGTTCAAGCCGTCAGGCGCAACCGGAGCGCTATACTCGGGCTAACGCCCTCAAACAGCTAGCATTTTTTAACGCCGAACATCTCAATTGCTTTTACCCCAAAATGCTCAAAGTCGCTCGCAAAAAACTTTTTACGATTTCATGAACCTTGGGAAGCGGAAGATTGGTGAGTGAGCGCTTGCGGTTGCGCGTAACCGCTTGAGAAGAGACACTTGGCGTCAACTGTTTAAGCTGGAAGGGCGAGTTTTGAAAGCTCCGTTGAACTTTAGCGGTTAGCCTTGTTGCTTGTTCGCATTGCAGGGATGGAGACGGGTCGCACCTAGTGTTGTGTCTCATAAGTCTACCCTGATGTTGCATAAATAACAGGACGAGGCTTGAAGAAAACCAAGATACGTGGGGCTTTCACGCGCTTTATGGCCCATTATCTGGAAACCACCAAAAGTGGCATCGTTGAATCGCTCCTGGTTCGTCCTGTTATTTACCCTTCGGGAAAGCCGCGGATATCGCATCTCCCCGCTAGTGCGGGATCTGACGACCTGCGTTATCGAGGGTGAGGCTGTAGTTACTTTGCGCCGAACCCTCGATGCCTTGGATCTGCGGCATCTTCGACTTTTGCATAGGGTCTGTTCAAAAAATATGGCTTCGCCATCAAGCCATTTTCCTTACTTCGTGACCATTTTCGGGACGTCAGCTTCGTTCTGCTATAATTCCGAAAATGCTCAATGTCGCTCGGAAAAGGCTTTCGGCTGGCGTTATAGTAATTGAACTTATTTTAGAGACGCAACAATAGCAGGGGCTATATATACGAGACCTTGGAAAACCCCCTCTTTTGCCCAATTACTGCGTCAGGCTCAGATTTCGCACGCAGTGCCTGTTCTCAAGCCCTTGCGCGCAACCGTCAGCGCTAAATCTTCGCGTTGACTCTCCCGCACTCCTGCGGGATCGCCATAGCGGGCAGCCTGACGGCTGTCCAATTCCGCTTTCCTGGATGAAAGTCATTACTTTATCGATGTTCCTATACTCACCAATACGGCTTTTCCATATGAATTATCGAGATTCCCGGCCAAGTTTGAACTTCTTTGGGGCGTATCCCTCAACTTCCACCCATACGAATTGGAGTTCCGGCGAACCCTCCGACACTAGGCTAGAGCCCTGGCAGAATTCGCGAAGCGGTAACTGGGCAAACCCTCCCGGTTTAACCATACCAAAGGACTTCTGGATTCTCTGAGACCTTTGATTGAGAAACACTATACCACCACGCCACGTTCGGTCCCCTTTATTCAAAACATAAACACTCTCACGCGCCATTTTTACTTCTGCTCTCAACGGTGCTTCTTCCTGCAAGCTGCAAGACCAGAACACTCCGCAAGCGGCTACCAACAAACACATGCCAGTCAATTGTTTCCTAAAAGTGTCTCCCATTGTTAACATTCTCCCGTTGCAAGAGCCGACATTCTTTTGAAATGACTTATCAGTTCATATACAAAGTACAAAGATTTGCTCACATTCTTCCCATGCCTCAACGGAATGAAGACATTGTATCATATTATCTGAAGACCCATCAAATTAATGGAGATGTTTCAGAAGGAAGCATTTTTAACGGGGTTGCTCAATCGTCAAGTCGCTTTAGAACCAACGTTCCCTCTTACGTCCCTAAGAGAAACAATGCCTCTGACAAACCAGAGATACTATGTCGGGAGCTTTTTTGCTTGACATGTACATTATGTTGTGGTTATGTGCACCGCCGGACACCATATATAGTTCGGAGACAAAATCAAAGAGGAGGATTAGATTACTTCCTAGTTTGTTCACAATAATAATGGTGTTGCCTGCAAGGGAAGTTCTGGGATTCCACAGCGAAAATCCGGGGAGGAATTTGCGTCATGACCAAAGGGAAAGGGCTGAATGAGCGAAGGAAACATAAGCGGTTCCAGGTCCCGACAGGTGCGTTTGTTGCGCTCGGGCCGCATGGTACAATACTGGGTAAGATTGCAGATATTAGTGTGGGTGGGCTTGCGTTTGCTTATATTAACGGCCAAGAGCCGTTAAAGGGTTTATCTGAATTAGATATATTTTTTATGGATAATGGTTTCTACTTGCGAAAGGTTCGGTTTAAGACCGCTTGGGATTTTGAAATACCTAACGAACTTCCCGTGAATTCTGAAACCATGAGGCGAAGTGGTTTGCGATTCAAGAAGCTGAGGCATAACCAGAAATCTCAGCTCAAACATTTCATCGAGAAGCACACCATAGGTGAAGTATAGGTTTAAGAACCGAGTATATGTTCGAAGTGAAGTCTGCTTTCTGTTTAAGATTTTCCTTGCTGAAGATTACCGGTATGCAGTTAAAAAGCACTTGCAATCTACTGGCATTCATGCCAAAAAATTTTGGTTCGTGTTAGGGATATCGGGACAAGTGATTGTACTTAATACTTGGAAAAGAGGTCTTAAGCGGTGTTACAAAAGCTCTCCAAGAAGAACGAAAAGGGTTTCACCCTGATTGAGCTGATGATCGTTATTGCGATCATCGGTATCCTGTCAGCTATTGCCATCCCGAACTTTATCACCTACCGAAGACGCTCAGAAAACTCAGCGGCCAATTCGGATGTCAAGAACGCTTACACCTTTGCTCAGGCGTATTTTACTGACAATCCGACTGGATCGGTTTCTTCAAGTACCCTATGTGTTGGTTTGGTTTTCATTTCCAGGTGATTTGGCGAAACATATTGCCATATGATCGGCACGATATGTTTACATATCATACCGTTTTATTTATAATGCGAGAAAAAGGTTGCAAATCAGTACAAAATGAATTATAAATCTAGTTTATGAAGATGGCCGTAAACATCAGGATGCCGGAGGAGATGAAAAAGGTTCTTGACAAGATTGCGTCTGGTGAGTTCCGCTCCCTCAACAGCCTCGTCCTGCAACTCGTGGATGAGCAGCTTAAATCAAAGGGCATAGACTGGCGAAAGAAACAGAAGAAGCCCAAGAAATAACCCTGACGTACTCCTAAAGACAGGATCGTTACTGGGAGAGTAAGTCCAATGTTTATTTAAGATGAGGTTTAGTCATGAACATCCTTTTTTTGATAATTGTCTTGTTCCTTTTGGTAGTGGTTCTGGCAATGCAGTTCCAAATTAGCCAGTTGAGCAAAAAGGTCGATCAACTCTTGAAACGTAAGAAGACGAAGTGGTGAGAATACTTTCCGGAAGGAAAGTGGCTTTAGTTGCCTCGTCAAGACGCCGGGACACGATTGCCACGTCCCTAAAGAGAGGTTAGTTATGAATGTCATGACCTTGGCTGTTGTTATGTTCCTCTTGGTGTTAGTCCTTGGAATGCAAATTCAGATTAGCGACATCAACAAGAAGCTTGATGAATTCTTGAAGCGCACGGGCAGATTGTGAGAATGCTTTCCTGAAGGAAAGCGCAAAGCCAGGAAATGACCTCACGTTGAGAAGGGGGTTGTTGTATGAAGCCGGTTGACGATCGTTGGATGACAAATTATGAAAGCGTTTCGGTCAAGATGAAGGACGGAACAATTATAACCGGGAAATTGAATATAGGTGAGTTCCCGAGAGTATCTGATCTTTTCAAACAGGCACAGTTCCAATACATTGTCTTGGCTGATGCAAAAGTCGGGGGCGATTCTGAAAAGGTGGTCCTTATTAACATACATGAAATTATGTGGCTTGAATTAGAGAAAGCGTAAACCGCAGCCTCCGTCTTGCCCAATGCAGCCACTGAATTTCCCTCGGTATTTTTTCCGCAAAAAAATCCGTGTTTTTCCCCATTGCCCTAAGACGAAATTTCCGCGTAAATTTTGGTTAAGGGAACTGTCCCATGACTAGTAGCAGACAGATAGTTGAGCGAAGGAAACATAAGCGATTCCAGGTCCCAAAAGGTCTATTTGCTGTGCTCGGATCGGGTTATACCAAAGTGGGTCCAGTTGTAGATATGAGCATGAAGGGGCTTGCGGTTCGTTACATTAATAAGAGAGAGCCGTCAAACGGGGCGCATATGGACATATTCACGATCGGAGGTGATTTTTACCTCCCTAAGGTTCCGGTTAAAACCATTTCGGATGTCGAAGTACTTGCCGGAACACCTTCCAGTTCCATCGCCATGAGGCGATGCAGTGTGCACTTTGGAGAGCTGACGTCCTACCAGAAAGCTCAGGTGGAACAATTCATCCAAGACCACGCCATAGGTGAAACATAAGATTAGGCGCTAAGCCTATATTCGATTGTGTAGCCTCCCAGCCCTGAAGGATGGGTGTTCTGCCTTGCGGCAGCACTTCGTGCGCGGGGAGCGAGCCGGTCAAAGAGAGGAGGCGGGGCTGAAAACGGCTTCGCTTTCCGCTGGATACGATTCCGACACAGAGAAATCCTTAGGCATATTCCACTAACGCCTCCTGTAAACAGCCTACCGATCATGTCAAAGGCATCGACGATTATTTTCGTTGACGCATAAATAGATTCACCCTATGATATTTATGTCGGTCCTACATGGCCTTCTCATGAATCTTTTGTCGTGTGAAGGAGGTGGATCGAGTACACAACTTAGGATCCTTATTTTGGGACACGCTTAAAATCGATTTTTTGCCTTAGCGATGCGATTTTGTCGTTTGGTCCAAGGTAACACCTGACGAGCTGTACGAAAGAAAAAGAAAGGAGGATCGTCGCTATGGCAGAAGGAATCGTAAAGTGGTTTAGTGACCAGAAGGGCTTCGGTTTCATTGAGCGCGAAGGCGAGGGGGACGTATTTGTTCACCACTCCGCCATTATCGGGTCAGGATTCAAGACCCTTGCTGAAGGCGACCGGGTGACCTTTGACGTAGAAGAGGGTACTAAAGGACCTTCGGCAAAGAACGTTACTAGGCTTTAGCCCGGAGCTTTTCGATCAACATAGGCATCTCGTCAAGATAAGGCGAGATGGCTATTTTCTGTAAGGCTAGTTCTCAAAAATACGTTTCGATAAATGAGGGTGATAATTTTGACGAAACGTATGGAGCTCCAAATTAGGGGAGCAGGAAACAACGTTTGCGGAGGTCAAAATGAATATCTATGTAGGTAATCTGTCGCGTGAGACCACGGAAAAAGATTTGCGAGAGGCCTTTGAAGCCTTCGGGCAGGTAGCATCCGTCAAGATCATTACGGACAAGTACAGTGGGGAATCACGAGGATTCGGATTCGTGGAAATGTCAGATGGAACTGAAGGCCAATCCGCCATCAGCGGTCTGAATGACAAGGAGCTGAAGGGCCGAACGCTTAGAGTTGACGAGGCTCGTCCTCGCCCGCAAGGCCGTGAGGGTGGCGGAGGGCGAGGCAGTGGAGGCCGAGGTGGCCGGCCGCGCCCTTGGTAGGCAGGCCTGGAACATAACAGAATCGTACTAAGAGTTTAAGAACAGACTAAAATCCGGGTTTCAGAATACTTCCGACAACGCCAGGGATGGCAAAGAAGGGGAGACAAGTTTGAGGGGTTTTAGTAACCTAGAAGTTCAGGTCGTCGGCAATGACCTTGAGAAAGCCATGAAAGTTCTGAAAAGAAAACTGCAGAGAGATGGCCTTTTCCGACGACTAAAAGCCAAGAGGAGCTACGAAAAACCGAGTGAACGCCGCCGTCGGAAACGTCGGGAGAGTGAAAGGCGGAAAAGGATAAACCGGTTGAAGAGATCCAGGTATTCCAGATACTAGTTCAAGCTAGGATTTCAGAAGAGGTTACGTTCTAACCCATCCACTCTTTATTGCAGATCACGATTTGTGATTTTTGGTCTTCTATTTATTGAGCGTGTAATAGCAGCGTTTGGGAGATATTACCTTTCCCTTTTTCTTCAGTTCACTGATAACCTTTGACACCTCCTTGCTGTCAGCCCCTATCATCTTGGCCACATCACCGGGCCTTACCGGTTTTTCGGCCTTTTTCATTGCGCTCAGAACTTTTTTCTCCATCCTTTTGCCTCCTCAATCGGGGCAGCCATTTGTGCGGGTGCGCACCCCAATTTGTACTTTTAAGTATTTGGTTTGTTCAGATTTTACAATTTGCTCAACGTATTGAGTAGATTTACTCAATATAACGCAAAACCCCACCTCTCTTTGCGAGAAGCAGGGTCTTGGTATTTCAGTTCATGGTACCCACTACGTACGGTTGGGATTATCTTTTTGGGCTTCTTTTCAGACTTTTTAATCCTTGACTACCCTCTAATGACTTTAGGCCTTGAGTGGATGGAGTTCATAAGAAGATGTGCCAGGCCGTTTACCTGTAAGCAAACCAAGCTACAAAACATACCGCTATGAACATCACCAGTATGAATGGCAAAACGATTGTGAGGAAATAACACCGGAAGCTGTTGTAATCAGGGAGAGATTCCAGCAGGGTCTCTCTGGCAACCCCCGAAAAGTGATCTGTTATTTTCATAAGCTTGCCCCGGTATTTGGATAGCATTTTTTGCAGGGCGATTAAATATAAGGTGCCAGCGATGGCAATTACAAATGCCAGAAACACCAAAATGGACTTTTCAACCAGACCAGGGTGGAACAATATGTCATGGAATCCCACGATGGCCGCGATTAGCAGCAAGGCGTAACAAGTTATGGCCCACTGCTGTCGCCTCACGTACTTAATGTCATCGGCGGTAGTCTGATACAGCAATCGGAATTCTGCTGCCTCTCTGTCTGAATTTTCCTGTTCACTCATAGCTCTTGGCTAAGATTCCTTCTTGGGTCCATTTTCGTACTTCTTGACGATGCCCTAAACGGCTCCTTCAAGGGGCTGGTTCATACGGACGTGGTTTTGACCAGCCATCACCCTTGGGGACTAACAATATCAATATTCTGGTGTTTGTATAGCTTTTTTCTGGGTTCTCAGGCGTGGCGTGTGTCCCAAGAAGGAATAAAACACGGTTGAAAGGTTGAAGTCAACAAAAGAAAACGGGGTCAAATCGTGACAGGCTATCGGGCAAATAGCCGTCCAGACACCCTTCAGGCAACAAACAGCCTTTATGACAGAATGGTCTACCTATGCTTCGCCTGTGGTGTAGTTCTGGATGAAGTATTCCAGTTGAGATCTCTGGTTTGTCGTCAGCTCCCCAAACTGCACAGCACATTGTCTGATTGGTAAAGAAGGGAAAGGCGTTTCATTAACTGTCTCGGCATCTGAAACGGTTTGGAATGGTACTTTATACAAATAAAAAGCAGTGCCTGCCAAGAATATGTCTAGTTCAAATGGTGCATCTAGTGGCCCTTCACTGGTAGCGTAACTAAACTCAAGCCCATCAATGCCTACATGTTCAATTTGACCCAGTTTGAGATAATCAGACCTGAGCGCAACAAATGCATCCTTTGGGACCTTGAACCGCCTATGTTTCCTTCCCTCAACCGACTCTTTCTTGCTAGTCATGATAGAAATCCCCCCTGACTGAACTGGTCTTTCCTGCATGCTTGGCCGAATGCTCGCGGCCTCATTGCCCTTAAGACCTCATAAACTTATACTCGTCAAATATGATCGCGTGTCCATAGCCCGTATCAGGGCCTGTCAGAGGGATGTTCCTGACTACCTTCCCCCCAACCGAGACGCAGCTCTTTATTCGTGCTCCAGCGCAGATGGTAAGGTCAATCTCAAGATCAACCTCGCACCCCTCGTCAATCGAACTGTTACAGATAATGTACGTACCCGAACGACTCATATCCCTTGTGGTTCCTGTTTCTTCTCTTGCATTTCCGAGCGAATCTTTCCACGTGACCTGCACGGGGAGCTCTAAGCCATATCTGTCGTAGTCTCTGCTTTCTCTTTCAGGCATCTCGGACCGCTCAAGGACTTTGTTGGCTGACCAAACTCAGCCAGGTGGATGAGTAACTCGGCTTGCCCAATAGCTGTAAATTGTTTCAATACCAGAAATTCCGACAAAAGCAACACTCTTTTTTTGCGGGCAAAATACGGAGAAAAAATCAGTATTTTCTTGAATTGATAAAAAAAAGGCGCCAAAAAAGTGCGGGTTTAGTTAAGGATTTCAAGGGGTAAGGGGGTGTTGGGATCGGTTTGGCTTTGTCTTGGTACTTAGGATGCAGGTGTATACCTACAGTTCATCTGTGGTGTGATTCTGGATGAAGCCTTCTATCTGATATCTCTGGTGGTATGTCAACTCCCCAAATTGCACACTACTTCGCTTCATGGCTCTACAGCTGAGAGGTACTCCATCGACTATTTTGCAGACCACGGTGTTATCTATTTCGTAATCCGAAACGCTCGTAATCGGTACATTGCCCAGACAAAAATCATGTTCGATCAAGAATATGTTTAGATATGAGCAGTCTGTCGGCTTTTTGCTGTCCAGATAACGAAACGCAAGCCCACCCATGCTAATGTCCAAAATTTGACCCAGTATGGTATCATTGGGGCCGAGCGCAACAAACGAACCTGTCGGGACCTGGTATCGTTTATGTCTCCTTTGCTCAACTAACTCTGCTTTGTTGGTCATGGCACAAATTCCCCCCAAAAAAGTCCCTTATACAGTCTCAAGGTTAGCATCTGAAACATCGGGGCCTGAAGGGAAAGGGCAAGAAATAAGGGCCAAGGGACCTCCTCAAGGAGGATTATGGCTGGGGATGGCGCAAGGTGTGTAATTTAGAGCAAGGAGAAGGTCCCTTCAGGCCCTGTGAGCGGGAAGGGAAATCCGGGGTCGGGGTCGTTATCTCGTCTCGAGGGTCAATTTTAAGTGAAGACAGAAAAAAATTTCGCCACCGGCCCCAGACTTCCACACCTGAGATTTCAGAATCAACCAGTACGGAGTGTTCTATCTTGGGTAAGTATCACCTCGCTTTTTTCGTAGCTAGGTGTTGCTGACGGACACCACCCACACATCTATCATGACAAAAAAGACGTTAGCATGTTATGGTGGACTTGTCAAGCATATTTTGTGGTTTGATGCGTTTAAGTGCACAACATATAGTAGAAAGACCGTAAGAGAATGGGAGTGCATTGAGGTGAGTTGCTGCGGTCCGTGAAACCAAGGGACGAGAAAAAACGCCAAAGAACCAGTGTCAACCATATTCTGTTACTCAAGGTCTCCGGGCCTGAAGCCCGCACCATAGACCATCTTGCGGAGGGTTGTAATGAAGAAGGTAACAAAAGAGTGGCTGTGGCTAATGAGCGCCGTTATCGGGAGTTTCTTATGTGTTGTTGCCCTCATAACCGGCGGGGTTCGTCCGCGCGAATCGTTACCAATGGGCATTTACGTAATCTTGTTCCCTATCGCATTGGTTTACTTTATACGGCTAACAGTATGGGCGGTAAAGGGGGTGCTGAGACGGGCAAGAAGGAAATAAGGCCACAGGATATTGACATCTCAAAGGAAAAAGCCCCGGAGCCAAGCAAACGCAATCGTGGCAAGCCGGTTCTATAGACTTAGCGCTTAAATTTGCACCTGACCGGTGGTGTGGTTGTGAATAAAATTTTTGAGCTGAGACATCTGGTGGTGCGTCAACTCCCCAAACTGCACACCGCTTCGCCTCATCGTTATGGAAGTAAAAGGGATTTGATAGGTTCCGAAATCTGTAACGGTTTCAAAGAATACGTCATTCAAGCAAAAATCGCCTTCAGTCAGGAATATCTTTAATTTGTGTGATCCATTTGACGGTTCTTTGGTAGCCAAATAACGAAAGGCAAGCCCAGCCATGTTTATGTCAATGATTTCACCCAGTCTGGTATCATGAGGCCTGAATGCGACAAATACACCTATTGGGACCTCGAACCGCCTATGTTCCCTTCGCTCAACCAACTCTTTCCCGTTTGTCATGACACCAATTCCTCCCCAGATTTGTGGTATAGAATGCCAGGACTAGCCTTGAAGACACCCCTATTGTATTGGGGGCAAAATACAGGGTATTTTTATTTTCCCTTTTGGCTTGGGATTAGATCCATATATTGTACCAAAACCATTTCTAACCACAACATAAAGTACATGTCAAGAAAAAAGCCCCTGACGCGGTCTCTCTGATGCGTCAGGGGCTTTCCTTTCCTTAGTGTGACACAGGTTAGAAGCCATATCAAGAACCCCGTCTGAGGCCCGATGGCGGTGTTGCAGGTCGGGTCGAAATGCTCACATACTCTTCTCCCCCGTGTATCCTCCACTTTTTTGCCGCCCTGCGCCCCCGACGGCAGGCTCGGGATCTAAGACTTGCCCTCGAACCTGATCCGGAATTTTGAGATGGCTCCCAGTCAGGCGTGGGATGCTCCCGTTTTCAGGGATTCTTCATATCTTGCAGGTCCATTGATTTCAGATCCAGTCTTATGTCGTACGAGCGGGCATCAGAGTCCCATTTAATGGTGAGGCCCAGCCTACGGGCAAGCGCGAGCACAGTCGTGTTTTCGGCCAGAACCGTGCCGAAGAGCGATTCGATTCCGCGCTCCTTGGCGATGGAGAGACCGTATTGAAATAGTTTTGCGCCGACACCTTTTCCTTGCCAGGGATCCCCTACCACGATAGCCAATTCTCCCTCGTTGCCGTCACGATCGCACATCAGTCTGAACACACCCAAGATTTTTTCTCCTGCTGCGCTTGTTTGAGCCGCAACCAAGACCACATGCCGATCATGATCAACTTGCGTGAGTTTGGCCAACGCCTCCTCTGATGGTGCCTTCACGGGCATCTGAAATCGGAAATAGATGCTTCTTGGAGACAGGGTGTGAAACAACGCTGATAGAAGTGTTGAATCCTCGGCCCTAATGGGGCGAATGAGAATCTTGAGCCCCGCTTTGGTGGTTGTGGGTATCTCGTATTGGTCAGGGTAGTTCTTGATTTTCACGGGACTTTCACTGGAACAGCGAGCACGTTCTCCGTCTCGGTTCTATAGTGGTTGTCAGAAATATGTTCCGTTTGCGGCAATCTTGCTAAGCTGGTAGGGAGTATCTCTTTTTGAATCAGGTCAATCCCCCCCTCCGCTCGTTGGAGGCATGATGCACGGAACTCTACAGGCTAGGCACACGGCAACACCCCTATACGCTTGGTAGCGTGTTTGTAAATAGGTCAAGACTGTGCAGAAGACAGTGCCGTTG
>SDBU01002900.1_pt1 | contig 22298 bp, 40 predicted proteins | sample 2277071 | NCBI WGS metagenome assembly SDBU01 (sample SAMN10397929, study PRJNA504765) | marine sediment metagenome | isolation source: marine sediment core GS08_GC12, 126 cmbsf | place: Arctic Ocean: Gakkel Ridge, Loki's castle | collected 2008 | reverse complement strand
ATGATGATGGTTGGCATCATGCAGTTTTGGTGAATGATGGGAGCCTGTCAACGCTATATATAGATGGTGGTTCTGTAGATACGGCAGCAGAAACACTTTTTGACATTGATACTCTAGCTAGGGTTTCAGAGATTGGAGCAATCTGGGGTGCCTCAAGTAATTGGTTTAATGGTCTTCTTGATGAAGTTCGTATTTCGTCTACGGATAGAGGTGCTGCTTGGATTAAAGCCAGCCATGAGAGTGAAATCGATGATTTGCTGGCTTTTGGGAGTGAGGAGTATATACCAGTATTTCCTCCAACAAACTTTACGTTGACTATAGAGGGTAATAATATCCTCGGCTCTTGGACATTAGGGCAGTATGCTATAACTACAATAGTGATAAGAGGTGAGAATAGGTTTCCAGATAGCTTAACAGATGGTACAGAAGTCTATAATGATATAGGGACAAGTTTTACTGACACAGACCTAGGCATTGAACTCACCCAGTACTATTACAGCGCCTGGTCTCATAACGATGGAGGATATTCAGACGATTATACAGAAGGTAAAATAGGAGGTGAAGGAATGTTACTAATGACAATCGTAATACTAGCCCTAGGACTCACAATCGCTGCATTCGTCATAAGGAGTGGAATGCTCTACATAACTTGTGTACCTGCTTGGCTAATTTTCACGTTCGTTGCGTTCAATGCTACTTGGCCGGGAGAGAACACCTACCTTCCAACAGCCATAGCTATCTTTGGTGTTGCAATGACTATCGTGATGGTAGCCGTAACTGGTATGCACTATGTAGGCAACAGGTCCTCTGAGCCTACCTACGACGAAGAGAAGGCAGCCAACCTAAAGAAGATATACAGGCTAACGCATAAAAAGCTACCGTGGGAGGACTAAGATGGATACGGTAATCATACCTACCTACAATGAGGCTGAAAATGTAGGCGAACTAATTGCCCGCCTCAAAGCTGTATGTGACTGTAACATACTAGTCGTAGACGACTCAAAGGACAAGAATGCCACAGCTAACGCGGCCTACGAAGCGGGAGCTCAGGTTATACAACGGATAGGCAAGAGAGGCTTATCGTCAGCAGTGATAGACGGAATAGAGACCCTCAATAAAGATGCGGACAAAGTAGTAGTTATGGACGCAGACCTACAGCACCCCCCTGAAGATGTACCTAAGCTATTTGAAGCCTTAAACAGCCATGACTTTGTAGTCGCCTCAAGGTACATAGCTGGAGGAGGCTGTAACGGATGGGACTTCGACCGTATAGTCATAAGCAGAACTGCCAGTCTGATGGCCCGACCTCTAGTACCTAAAGTACACGACCTAGTAAGCGGCTTCTTTGGCTTTAGACGAGAAGGATTACCAGACCTATCATCAGTTAATGACAAGGGGTTTAAGATAATGCTAGAGCTACTAGTACGAGGAAAATGGAAGAGTATAGTTGAAGTACCTTTCATCTTTCAGCCTCGCCTTCATGGCGACACTAAGATGAAGTTCAGCCAAATAAGAGACTACCTTCTACAACTGGTTGGACTTTACTTAAGGAAGAGATAATGAGATATAGCTTCTGGCAACGACTTAAGGTTAAACTGCTAGGCAGGTGCTACCTGGAACGTCGAACACGACCTGGTTGGAAAGGCTATCTACCTTTCTACCTGGCTAAGTGCTTTAAGCACGGCTACTTTGAAGACTATTCTCACGGCTACCACGACCGATTAGACTGTCCAGTCTGCTTGGAGGAAAAGGCTTGAAGAAGTATACTCCACTCTTATTAGGGGCCCTTGCACTTGCCTACTACATTCTCCTAAGTGCTAAGACCTACACCTGGGTCTTTCTATCAGGCGACTCAGGAGACTGGCTAGCCACAGCTAACTGGTGGATGGTCCCACAACCGTATGGAAGTCCCCTTTATATTATACTATGTAGACTAGTAGGGCTACTGCCAGGTAGTCAGCCTTTGAACCTTACCATCCTACTATCGTGTCTGCCTAGTGCTATTACAGTGACTCTCGTTTACCTAATCGTAAAGCACCTAACCAATAAGATTAGTATAGCTCTGATATCAGCTCTAGTACTCCTAGGTTCTGCAGTCTTTCTAAGTCAATCTACAGTACTAGAAGAGTACGCAATTGCAACTATGTTCTTAGCAGCAGCTTTGTACGCGTATATACGAGGCAACAGGTGGGAAACGGTAGTACTCCTAGGACTAGGAACTGCAGTGCATATCTTCATAGGCGTACTAGCAGTAGCATGGGTAGTAGTTGAAGGGAAAGAATGGAAACTATGGCTGAAACCAGTTGGGCTGTTTGCAATTATTGTAGGAGCCTCATATAGCTTCATACTACTCCTAATGTACATGGACACTCCTAGGCTACTAGCAGGAGGGTTGAGCCCTTACTCAATACGATTCTACTGGACTGTAACTACTGGAGCAATCTTAGGGCAGTTAAGTCTCTCTGAAGCTCCCACTAGGTTGCTCTACCTGAGCGGTCTAATGGTAGTAAGTTTTGGCCTAGCTTTAGTCCCTATATGTTCCTCTTGGAAACGTCCTGTATCTAAGCTTGTCATCCTACTATCAGGTATGACAGTACTCACGTTGTGGTACTATGGTACCAACCTAGACCCTGCAGCCTGGACTTTCATAACCTTCGCTTCTCCTGCCCTTGCTATCCTCTGTGGTTTAGGCCTCTACAAACTAGCCCCACGTTATAAGTATGCGGTAGCCTTAGGAGCTCTAGTCCTAATACTAGTTAACGGACTATTCCTGAACGCTAACCTCTTAACTAATGCAGACCCCCAAGCTTCTACATATAGACAAGAACTACAGAACCTTCCAGACAACTCTATAGTATTGACAACGCCAGGGACCTACAGCTTAGGCTTGTTCTATGCTATGAGCGAAGGTAAGGACTTAGTGCCCCTTATTTATCATTACATAGACAGCTGGGGATTCTACGATTACGGTCTATGGCTAAACCAGACTTACGAGTTAGAGACTTACGAAATAACTTCACCAGGCTTTCATAGGTGGAAGAGCACTCTAGAACTGGTCGGCGAATGTCTAGACATTAAGGCACCAATCTACTTTGCAGGTTCTCCTGATATCACTTACCCTATCGAACCAGCCCTTACCCTAGAACCTGTAGGCTCTAAGGTATACCTAAGAAGAATAACAGCCCTTACAGGAGTACCTCCTGAACCAGACTTCATAAGGACGAAATGAAATGAGATACTTATACATTGCTCTAGCTTTGCTTACAGGACTAAGTTACTGGTTTGTAAGACCTTACGTCATACTACAGACCTCTCCTCAGCAGCATATTATTATAAGCAACTTGACCCTTAACTACGTGCTGTTCTACATGCTCATAGGAGGCCTTACCTACTGGGTAGCAAGTAAGAGACTGTTCAAGTCTGTAGAACCTATCAAACGCAACATCTTCAGTGCTGGAGTTACCCTCATCGTAGCTATAGCAGTGTTAGCACTTTTGTCTCCGTGGTATCAAATAAGATGAGGAGGTTGTATGGCCCTCAGTAAAGTCCATCTGTCCAAAACGAAACGGTCTAAGAATGTAGACAAGCACGGAGCTTATCACCCTCCTGTATACTATAAAGGGAAGTCTCTACCTAAGCTTCCAGTCAGACCCCCCATCAGAGGAAGAGTCATCGACCTTACTGACGAGCTCAGAAAGTCTACCCTACTTAGTATACCTAGAGATGCCATTCCAGAGTTCCTTGACTCCTTAGTAAAGCAGTACGGACATCCTGCTGTGTACAGTGCTGTCCTACAACAATACGACATCTATAAGCTCAGTCCTAGCCCTGCAAGAGATTGGCTCAAAGCAGCCTTAAACTATATGAAGGAATACAAATGATATGGGGCAATTGGGGAATAATGGCAAGCCTACTACACGAGCTCTTGCACTGGCTCTATGCATTAGTGTGGTGCTTGGGGGCTCTTTGCCTGATTTGGGCAACCTTGCGGTTTACCATTGGCTCCCAAAGGGCGAAGACCTTCATCAGCTCAATACCTATTTCTTACTGGCTGGCCTTCTGGGTATCGCTATCTGTAGTGTCACATTACTTTGGAGACGAAATATGGCACATACCCTGGATAAGTATTTGAAGAGGCATAAATGAGAAAATCTAGTATAGAGCTACCTACAGACCCAACGGCTTTACAGGAGGTCCGACAGCAGAACAGGACTCTGCTGTTAATACAACTTAAGAGGTTCGGCTTATCAGTAGTTCCCGCTAAAAGCGACCCAGACGGGCAGGCCTTTTGGAATGACCCTGAAGCAATAAAAGCAGCAAGCGCCTATGACCAGGTAACCAGCAAGATATACCGCCTTAAACACCCTGAGATAGGCCGCAGATACCAACAAACGCACAAACTAGAGATTTCAGAAAAGAGGCGTGAGTACTACGAAGCACATAGACAAGAGCACATAGCACAGTCGGTTGCCTGGAACAGGGCTCACCCAGAAGTCTCAGCTAACTGGTATAAGAACAATCCTGACAAAGCTAAAGAGATAAGAAGAGAAGCGAACCACCGTAGAAGAGCGAGAATAGCTGGTACTAACGGTAACTTCACGAAGGAAGAGTTCAAGGCACTTTGTATAGAGCAAGACAACAAGTGCAGTTACTGTGAACAAACCATAGACCTCGTAGGTCCTCTCGTCCCTGACCATATGACTCCAATCAGCCGTGGAGGCGATAATAGCATAGACAACATAACACCTGCTTGTAGCCATTGCAACCACTTGAAGAGCAATAAAACTGTAGAGGAGTTCCTAGTATGAAAGCTACCTTACTAAAGAGGCACAAATGGATAAGCCTATGCCTAGTTTACCTAGTCATGCACATTACTGTAATGGTCAACTATGCACCAGTGCCTGACAGCCCTGAACTATTTGGCTGGTTCAACGTAGTCCAGCGTCTTGCCCCTACACTTATGCTTGGACTGCTCATACCTGGTATCCAACATATTCTAAACCGCGCTGTTAACGTAAAGGTATGGACAATCGTTGGCCTTATCGCTGTAGCTGCCTGTATTGCGATGTACTTCCTTAACACGTCAGCGCGCTGGTTCGCCTGGTCGACTCTCGGGCTCCTTATGCTCCTAACAATTACCATTGCAAACAGTCAATCGCGCCTTGGAAATGTAAATGCCTGGTTGTTAGGCGGAATGGTAGCACTTCTAGCTATAGGTAGTTGGGAGATACTGTACCAAACAGGCTTGTTAATATACTACGACTTCTTTGGCAGCGGAATAACGAGTTACTATGTTACTGTAGTATCACAACTTACTTGGGTTATACCAGCACTAATAGTTATCCTAACAATGCACCGACGAGGCCTGCACTTCAAGATTAACCGATTCACCTTAGTATGCGCTGGAATAGCTATCGTAGCAACTGTCATATGGTTTGCTACTGGCATGGACATACCTCTACTATTCTGGCAAGGACACTTTATAGAGGTAAATGAGACTGCAAGACCTCTACTAATAAGTATATCAAGAAGCAGTCAAGGCTTCTGGCTCCTGGCAGTAACGTCCTGCTTCCTTCCGGGACGTCATCCTCATTGAACATAAAAGGTAGGTCAGGTATAATGGAGAGGATGTTAGAAATGGATAACCTAAGCTCCCTCCTAAGAAGATGTAGCAGGCTACTCAAGTACTGTGTGGTAGGGGGGTCTGGTGCCGTAATAGGCTTAGGAATACTTTACCTCTTTACTGATATAGTAGGACTGCACTACTTAGCAAGCAACGCGATTGCCTTTACTTGTTCAGTCTCTAACAATTACTTGTGGAATAGTCTATGGACGTTTAAGGACAAGAAAGCTTCTCCTATAGGCTATCTTAGATATGTCGGAACAAGTCTTATAGGACTAGGAGTTAACACACTAGTCTTATGGTTCTATACATCTATCGTAGGAGTCTGGTATATGCTATCAGCAGCTATAGCAATAGTTTGTGCTTTCTTAGTAAACTACACCTTAAGCAAAAAGTTTGTATGGATAAGGAGTAAGGTATGAAAGTACTAGTAACTGGAGGATGCGGCTTCCTAGGAAGTCATGTCTGCGAATTGTTCAGACAGAAAGGTTGGGACGTTATTGCCTACGATAGTTTGACTAAATTCGAGTACTCCCGTACAGGCTACAAGACCAACGAAGTAAGAGACTACAACTTCAACTTCTTAACAAGCATAGGAGTACCTACTGTCATAGCTGACATTAGAGACTTCAAGCTGCTAGCTAAAGTAGTCAATCATATCGACCTCATAATTCATACAGCAGCTCAGCCAGCAATGACAGTAGCCATCGAAGACCCAGTCCTAGACTTCGACGTTAATGTCAAAGGCACTCTAAATGTACTTGAAGTAGCTAGAGCTAACAAGATACCCGTAGCTAGCTGTTCTACCATTCACGTCTATGGAAACGAGGTCAACGAGCACCTAACAGAAGAGTTCTTAAGACTAACACACCCTAGGAAAGCAATTAGCGAAGAATGCACTATTATGCACGGAATACTAAGCCCTCTACATGCTTCTAAGAGGGCATTAGAGTTGTATACGCAGGCTTACATAGATACCTACAACCTACCTGCAGCAGCTTTCCGCCTAACAGGTATCTATGGTCCTAGACAGTTCGGAGGCGAAGACCACGGCTGGGTTGCAAACTTCGCCATAAGGACCATTCTAGGTTTACCTATCAAGATATTCGGTACTGATAAGCAAGTAAGGGATATACTGTATGTCAAAGACGCAGCTAAAGCATTCTTAAACTGGTATGAGGCTGGCTGTCCTCCAGGTACCTACAACGTTGGCGGAGGCCCTAAAACAGCCACATCCATTAGAGAGCTATTAGACCTGCTAGAGGAACTAACAGGTAAGCGCTCTGCTGAAGAACTGCTTCCTAAGAGACTGGGAGACTTATGGTGGTTCGTCTCAGACTACTCAAGAGCGTCCAACACATTTGATTGGAGGCCAGAAACGCTACCTAAAGAGGGACTAGAACAACTAGTCAAATGGATAGAAGAGAACAAGGAGTTGTTTACATGAACTGTATAATCTTAGCAGCTGGTAAAGGCACTCGTATGGGAAGTAATACTCCTAAGACCCTATTAGAGGTGGCAGACAAGTCTATCCTCCAACACATCATGGACTTCTGGACTCCTATAGTAGACGGCTTCGTAGTTGTAGTAAGTCCTGACTTTCTAACCAGCCCTGACATTACAGTACAACGTGTCAGTACAACTACAGCTGACGCTACGGTAGTAATCCAACTAGTCCCTAAAGGCATTGCTCAAGCGTTATTGCTCACCAAAGACGTAGTAGACGAACATTTCGTAGTAGTACTAGGAGATTGCCTACTACGTGGTAGGTTCAACGTTATGATGCCTTACAAAGGCCTAGGAGTAGGAGTATGGAAGACCCACAACCAGGAGGCAATCAAACAATCGTACGCGATTGACTTCTGCGACTACCTGACCTGCGTAGTCGAAAAGCCTAAGAGAGTATCTAACGACCTCTGCGGCATGGGAGTCTACTTTCTAGACAAACGAGTATTTGACTACATTGGAACCACCTCGGGCATAACAGAGGTCTTGCAGAAGATGATAGAGGCAGGAGAGAAGATAAAACCTATATTCTTTGAAGGAGACTATTTGAATGTCACGTACCCAGATGACTTAGCTTTAGCTGAAGAAATGCTCAAACGGTAACAAACTAACAAGGAGGCAAAGAATGTACCTTTTCAAACCTGAACGCTTAGGAAGACTTAGTCAATCTGAACGAACGAACATCGCCCAAGCTCTACGGAAGCACGTGCGTAGGCATACTGATGAAATGACCGAAAAGGAGCACTCCTACTATGAAACCCTTTTAGACAACTTCATCACGCATGGTACTCCATCAGACCTGCAGGACCAAAAACACCTAACACAACTCCTGCTAGCATCTGGAGGATAAGCTTTATATTAAGGAGACGATGATGTCAATACCTGCAGACCATAGCGCAACAGCCAAAGCGATAGGGCTTGGAGGAATAGCTAAGCTAATGCTCAAAGCTAGCTTCAGCTATAGACATACCCTAGCTTACTTACTTCGCAGAAGGAAGTTTAAGAGCCTGTACAACTTCTTCTACACCAAAACGCTCGTCCCTACAGGTGAAGGCACTGGAGAGCTGGCTTACTACTTCATTGGTAACTTATTACAGAAGTACCCTCAGTTAGCTCCCTACCCTAGGAACATAGAGATTGAGGTGTCAACCTACTGCAACAAGCACTGCATCACCTGCGAACACACCTACTGGAACGAGCCTTCTAGGAACCTATCGTTAGAAGAGCTCGTTAGCTTAGCTAGTCAGTTTCCCCTACGGTGGGTAAACCTAACAGGAGAAGGAGACGCCTTTCTCAACAAAGACTACTTAGCTATGATACGTTACCTCAAAAGAAGAGGCACTAGCGTCTACCTGGTAGACAGCTTTGACCTAATCACCAAAGACATCGCCCTGCAGCTAGTAGGGGCTGGCGTAGACGGCATTTACATCTCTATGGATGGAGCTTCTAAGGAGACTTACGAAAGCATTAAGGTTGGTTGCAACTATGACAAAGTAATCAACAACATACGTCAACTACTTGACGCCAAACGTGTATGGAATAGCCCTATACCAGAACTATGCATCCGTTACGTCATTAACAACCAGAACGCCCACGAAATGGCTGACTTCGTAAGAGTAGTTAGCTCTCTAGGACCTAAAGAGCTTTGGGGAGATGGGTCTAAGCTTCACTTTGTTGGACTACTAGACTTCCCTGAAATACATCATCTGTATCCTGACAACATACCTGAGAAGTATGTACAAGAGGCTATAGAAGCAGCAAAGAATGACCCTAACAGTCTTCCGGCGATATTTATACGTACAGACAAGCTTCCATCCATCAATAAATGTCTAGCCTGGATGGAACCATACTTCGCTCTTGTACCTGAACCTATGGTCTTGCCTTGCTGTGCTGTGCTAATGAGCAATAACAGAACTAACCTACACAACTACAGCTTTGGTAACTATACAAAAGAACCCTTCAAAGAAGGTATATGGAACCACCCTTACTACAAATGGTTCCGACGAACAGTAACTAATCCTTGGGCGCCTGTACCTGTTCTATGCCGGGGATGTAGAGCATATGACACCACTGAAAGAGCTAAGAAGTATGGAATAAACTATCGCACTAAGGAGGATTTCAAATGAAAAGGCGTAGCATGAGGATTACACTACTAATCATCACAAGCCTTGCCTTGCTGACTGGCTGCTTGACACCTACAGCTGTAGACAACCCAATGCCTCCTTCAACAGAGACTGCCCCAACTGTAGAAGTACCTACAGAAGGTGTCTCCGCTGACGATACAGCACAACTACGTATAGACCTTGAGAAGGCCCAGATTGCATACCAAGACCTACTGAGAACATACAGAGCTGAAACAGATGACCTAAATCACCTGCTAAGCCAAGCTAAGAAGCAGTTGGAAGATTCACGCGCCACATACACTACCTTATGGAACACCTATCAAAGCTTGGCTATAAAGAAAACCCAAACCGAGCGTGAGAACGTTGAACTACACGAGGATATACACTTCAGACTACAAGACCTGCAATCTATGAGCCTTAAAATGCAAACTGAGCTAGAATGCTTACATACAAACTGGACCCGCAACAGAGCCACGTACAACTTGTTAAATCAAGAGAGCCTGCCTGCAGGCCACTTCATGATACCCAACGAGGATGAGTACAAAGAGGCATACGAGAACCGCGGGGATGAATATCTGAAACTACGCAATGCTGCTAAATCGCTAGTCTCGAAATACGAGTCCTGGTACAGAAACACTGAATACATGAGCTCTGACTTCGACATCCTTCTTCAGACGCTAGACAAAATGAACGCGTTGATATCACAACTGAAAGAAGCAGCCAAATGAAAAGACTAGAACGTGCTAGAATCTACTACCTTAAGAGTCCTGAACTCACAGATGAGGTGATTAAGAGGTTCTTAGGGAGCAACAAGGCTACCATACTGCATGGAAGTAAGGCTATCAATGCCTTCCTTCCAGACTACCTCGACAAGCCTACAGAGGATTGGGACGTAATCGTATTCGACAATCCTAAAGCTGTAGCTGAACAGTTAGAGCATCTATTAGACACCCGCTACGAGGGCAACTACTTCAAAGTCATACCTTCTAGACATATAGGAACCTATAGAATAATAAGTATAGTGACCCAACGTCCTCTAGCCGATATTACCATATCTGAAGGTCCTGTTCTTACCGAAGTCCTAGATGGCATAAATGTAGCCACTCTAGACCATCATGTTAGACGCATTATAGAAACCCTTGCAGACCCTGAGAAGAAGTTCAGACATAGAAAAGATGCCGAGACCCTACAGCGTATAAACATATACAGAGAAGAGCAGAAGAAGCTGCCTACAGACTTACCAGGACTAAGCACTTAATGAAAGTCTTAATCGTACATCCACAAATGTCACTATACGGCGGGGCAGAAGTAGTCATCGTCCGTCTCGCCAACTATCTACAGGACCGAGGACACGAAGTCTCCATTCTAACTCTATCTACTGAACAAATACCTGAATACGAAGGCCTCAGTATCATTGTGCCTGAAGAAGGCAAGCGTATACAGTACCACCTTAGAGGTAGTCTAAGAGCACTTAAAGACATATATAAGATGTACCAGGGCCTAAAACACCTATGCGACCAGTATGCAAACGACTTTGATGTTATCAATGTGCACAACTTCCCTGCAATATGGGCTGCACCTAGACATAAGAAGATTGTATGGATGTGTAATGAAGTCCCAGACTTATGGCACAACCGAAAGATACCTCGACTTGTTAACCCCTTCCTTAACATAGGCAGATTTGGCGACCGAGTAATTGCCAGACACAAACATCCTAAAGCCGTAGTGGCAGATAGCAGAATGACTCAAGTGTTCAGACACCGCTACTGTTTTGAACCTACAATCATACCTTACGGTATAGATAGTAGCTACTTTGCACAACCTCAGACGCTTAGTCGAGACGGCTTCCGTATTATACAACCTTCAATGATTTCACCTTCTAAGAATCAGCTATCAGTACTTGAAGCCGCCAAAAGACTAAGATTAAAGGTAGTACTGGCAGGCTACCGAGAAGAAAGAAACTCCTATACAATTGAGCTAGACAGCTTTATAGCCAGAAACAACATTGACGCAACGTTTACAGGACATGTTAACAAAGACAGACTCCGAGCTCTATACTACGAAGCTAGCGTAGCAGTCTTTGCCGGACGAGGCCAAGGCTCATGGTTAGGCCCTTTTGAAGCGCTATCGGCAGGCGTACCGATAATTGTATCCCCAAACCTAAGTTGCTCAGACTTGATACGTAAGAATGACTTAGGCATAGTTACCGATGAGTGCATTGACGTAACTGATGCTCTTCGAAAGATGCAGCAAAACTACCCTAAATACCAACAGCAAGCTCTCAAAGGTAGAGAGTTCGTTCTAAAGAACCTGACGTGGGACAAGTTTGGAGCGAAGTTCTTGGAGGTACTTGAAAGTTGAGACTTATAAATGACATTGGAATCCTACTTCGCCTGTTTAAGCAGGGACTGAAACCCCAGCAACATCGCTACTCAGCAAGCGTGAAAGACTACTACACAAATGAGCAGTATGACTGGATAACAGACACTCAGTTCCCAGAGAAAGTCTTTCACGACCTTCGCAGAGCTGCCTTAACTAAGAAAGCTCTCATCTACATTACCCAACCAAAGGTACTAGACTTAGGCTGCGGTACAGGCCTAATAACTCAAGTACTGCCTGGAGAAGTTACAGGCTTAGATATCAGCCCTTGGAAGATAGAAAGAGCTCGGCAACACTGTCCGAAGGCTACCTTCTTAGTAGGTGACATAGAAAACACCTCATCCCTTCTTGCTGACAATAGCTTCGACGCAGTAGTCTGCACAGATATCTTAGAACATATAGAAGCCCCTAACAACGCCGTAGTAGGGGTCTTAAGAGTCCTCAAGCCTGAAGGTATTTTTATAGGTACGGTCCCAAGCAAGTGCCTTATATGGAAACTCCGACGCTTTCTAACTACAGCAGATGCCTCAGGAGAGCCTTTCCATACCTACTACTCTAAAAAGATGCTCCAACAACTTCTTCAGTCTTTTAGCGTCTTAGAAGTCTCCTACCAATGCTACGGCTTAGAACTATTCTTTGCGGCATCTAAAAGAGATAGAAATGCTTAGCAGAAACTTAACCAATTTCCGCAGAACCCTACTGGTAGGCATAGTAGTAATAACTACAGCTGCCAACACCAGTCCTATGTGGTGGGGACTAGCTCTAGGACAAGTAACCTTTGCCCTTCTTATACTTACGATAGGCTCATACTTGTTTGAAGTAGCCTTCTATAGCATAAGGAGCCGAAATGAGTAAGCGATTTGCTATAGGTCTAACAGCATTGTTTATAGGCCTGACTGTAATATACTTTAGACAGGCTATATTTGCTCCAATCGACACTTGGATGATAAGATACCAAGGGTCTGATATCTACATATATTGTATAGGAGCGTATGAACGCCTAGGTATGCTTAAAGACGGCTTCCTCCCATTAGGAGACTATTGGATACCTAGAGGAGGAGGTTACCCAGCGACTCTTCAAGAACTACTACTCACCCCAGCGCACCTCCTACTACTAGGAACCTACGCTATTACCAACAGCTTTACCCTTGCTTTCAAGATTCTATATCCTCTCTTCTACCTCACGACGCTCTTTACAGCCTACTGGTACGGTACTACAATACTGAAAGGAAAGACTTCCTCCTCCAACGCTAGATATGGAGCCGTAATCCTAGCCGTAACTTACGCCTTCTGTATGTTTGGAGTCAACACCTTAGAACAACTAGTCTTCATTAGTGCTCCCCCCTTAATCCTTCTCACCTTAATCTTCCTAGAAAAGACTATCAAAGAGAGTAGACCCTTATACATAGTCCTTACCTCAGTATTCCTACTATCAGTATATCTAACCCAGCTATACCCTGCCTACTTCCTCACCGTCTTTATAGGCCTTCGTCTACTGCTTACCTGGAAAAGGGAAGCTCTGCAAAGCGCTCTTAAAGGAGGTCTAATCTTTCTACTTATAGCAGCTCCTGTCTTTATACCTCAGATACTTAACATGCCCTCACAAGAAGTGAAGGACGTCTTAGCAACGCAAACCGCAGCCTTAGCACTGCTACCAGGACTACTCTTCTACAAAGGTGACCCTATGGCCTTTTTATCGGAGGCTTCCGTTGCCTACTTAGGCATAGCTACATTAGCTCTTGCTCTAATACCTACAATACTACACCGCAAACTAAAGTGGCGCCGTACTTATATCTTCTACTTACTAGTAGCCTTAGCCTCCATCATCTTCGCTCTAGGCCAATACAGCCCTATAAACTTTGCACTACTTGTTCAAAAGTACCTGCCCCTATCCTTCTTCCTCAGAGCTCCTGGCCGAGCTATGGTAATAGGCTACCTAGCTCTATCAGTTTGTGCAGCTCTAGGCTTTACCATCTTAATTGACTATATTAAGCCCAAGTACAGAACACTAACCACTTTAGCCATAGTCTTAATAATCTTTACAGACCTCACCATAGGGTACGAACCTCCATCCATGTCGCCTCCTCTCCCTCAGAATGAGGCCTATGAATTCCTGAGAGAGCAGCCAGGGGACTTCAGAACTGTAGAGATGCCCTCAATATATCCTCAGATGGCAATGTCTAACATACACACAAACCACGACATACTTAGCACCTACAGTTGGGCGTTTGGCTACTTTGACCCTCTCCAAGCCTTTGCCAACCAGTACAACAACTACCTAGACCTAACTGCTACAGAACAAGAGACAGCCTTTTATGGTATAAAGTACATCTTAGTAAATACCGACCCTAACTATTATAGTAGACTAGCCTCAGCTATTACATACTACAACAGCCCCAAGTTAGAACAAGTCGTACCCGTCGCAGACTATCTGGACACATCTAAAGACTACAGACTAGTCTATGATAAAGGAGGTTACGCTGTATACGAGAACTTGCTCTACCAAGGAACAGTCTTTCCTAGCATATCCTACAACTGGACAGACTCCAACACACTTGAAATAGAGGCCTACGATGAAGAGCCTCAAACCATCTTTATCAGTCAGAGCTATACTGAAGGATGGATAGCAAAGGTAAACGGAGTACAAACACCTATACACGAAGTAAACTTCATACAGAGTATAGAAGTGCCAGCTGGAGACAATCATATAGTAATACACTACGAGCGTTATGAAAGCTCACTCCTCAACTTCTTAGCCTTCCACTTAACAGCCCTCCTGATAATCCTTTTACTATTATACCCTAAGTGGAAACGCTACACTCTACCCATTCTACTCACCTACGGCGTTGGACTTATCATATTCTCCCTAACAGTCTATCCCTACAGTACTCCACTTTACCACTCAGCCTTAACCTATCTAGGTATAGCCCTGACAATTGGGGCTTTAATATACATACTACTAAGAAGGAGGTTAAAATGGACTTAGCAATATCAGCACTAATACTTGCCTTAATAGGACTCGGATTGGCTCTCTACGCCATCATAGCAAGCACCCGAAAGGCATTACACCCGCCCAAGAAGAGCCCCCCCATAGCCGACGGTCTGTACCGAATGAAGAAGGTAGGCAAAGATGGTTTGGATGACATATTTGAAATAGAAGAGGTAGGTAATGAGACTAAACAGAATGTTCAGAAGCCCTGAAGCCAAGAAGCGTAAAGCAGATGAAAAGCGTCGTAGAGTAAGCTTCCTTAAAGGTAAGTACCAGGAATCCTACCAACCTAGCGAAGCCAGAGCTCCTAGACCTCCCAGGCCTAGACTGACCTTTAAGAAAGTCGCTAAGGCAGCAGGAACAATCTTGACTAGAGTATCCAAACAGTCTAAGAAGATGCCTTCTGACAAAGAGATGGAAAACTACATCTGGGGAAGTAATGAGCAAAAAAAGAAGAGTTAGAGTCAGATTTAGAGAACTAGGTGCCGGGCGTGACGGAGGCTTAGGGGAAGTCAAGTCCTTCATAAGCAGCGCTAAGAACGCGAAAAAGAAAATGCGTAAACATGCTATAATTGTCTCTATTAGGGAAGTCAAGTAATGGACACTATTACTATTGATTCCGACACCATTACGAGTTATAGTATAGTTAAGAGTAGTAATGAAGGAGAGCAATGAGTAAGAAAAAGTCCCCAACACCCTCTCCGTACATACAAACACCTCCTAAAGTCTCTGACGTATATGTATACTTCCTCATAGGCGAAAGTCCTACCTATATCTACTCTGAAGCGTACTCAGAAGTCTACAACATGCTCCAAGGCCTCTTCGGCGAAGACCCTATACCAGAAAGTGAAGCCCTAGAGGCTCTAACATCTGCAGGCCTCAAAGACCCTAAGAACATACTATTCTGGATGACCCGATACCACTACTTACACAAAGCGAAACTAGAGGAGGTACTAAAATGACAGCACTCATGCAAAGCTACAGCGTAACCCAAAAAGGAGAAGACTTAATAAGGGTTGGCTCTACACTTAAGCCTGAAGTGTTAAACTTCTTAGAATGCCTAGAAGCCAGAACGGGACCTGAATGGTTTAGCATCTCGCCAGCCCTAGTCAGTCAGTTATTAAGATACAACTACATAACAAGGGTAAAACTGCCAGAAGGCTTTGTCTACCCTAAAGTTGACGCAAGGAGGCCCTAAAATGAACCTAGAGAAGGCACGATTCATTAAGTACCCGGAAGGACTAGACGAACCCGAAATAACAATACGGTGTCTTACTACTAAAGAGAAAGAGCTCCTGTTAGGCCGCATATTAGAGCGTATGGGAGGAGATAGACTATCAGACCTTCTAGCAGAAGTTGCATCTGAAGCCACCAAAGGCCAGGCAGACTCCATCAGCTGGGACTAACAAACAGGAGGTACTAATATGGCCTTAGAAGTAACCTACCGCCGACTAAAACCTAAAGTCTACCAAGCAGTAGTTATCGATGAAAGTAGAAGTAGGTGGGTTTGGTCTAAGCCCATACTTGAACGCTCAGCTGAGTACCAAGGGCCAATGAGCATGCTTGGAGGCACCCACAGAATGACTGCATACGACATTGAGGGTTACGGTACAGTTCCAGGAACCTTAGGGGGAACCGAAACAAGCGACTACATCGAAGAACGATTCACTGAACACCCTGAGGAATTCCTTCCCTACTACGTTCTAGGCTCTAAATAAGGAGGTACTAAATGACTAGCAAGAACTTTCACAACCTATCAGACGAGGAACGAGATAGACTAAACCTACCACCTGTAGGCTATCAAGGGAACGAGTTCACAACCATCATCCAAGCACCTACCAAGAAAGCCCTACAGATGAAAATTGACCAGTTCCGAGCTTTCGCGACAGTCAACAAGTACGAGCTTTTTGAAATCCTTCAGCAAGGACCTGACCCAGACGGAGGCTACAAGGCTATCGTTACTGCTCATAACTGGAACGCAGCTGCCTGGGTTCAAAAGAGGTGGGAAGGCCGTGGCGGAGGGCCAGAGGCCAGGGCCACGAAAGCTGAACTCTCAAGAAAGCTGCGCCTACAAAGAGAGCTAGCCATAATACACGCCAGAGAAGCTGAAAGACTACGAGGTGAAGTAGCTCTCACAACTGCCCGAACACGTGCCCGGTACGTAGGAATGCTAGGCACATCTGAAGTACTAACCCAGCCTTCCAAAGACGTGTTCAAAGATGTCAATGAGACTATCTATGGAAAAGGAGTACAACCATGACGTCAAAGCCTGTATACCACTGGACAAAGAAGCCTCTAGCTTCTACAAACGGACAAGAGCGCTTTATCCTTTATCTCTATGATGAAACCGGAACGCTTCAAGGGTATGTACAAAACACTAAAGAGAACCTCTATGAAGCCTTCGTCGGAGTACCTAACGAAATAATAGGAGCGTTTGATACCCTAGAAGAAGCCAAAGGAGCTATTCTATACTGCTTAACAGGAGAGGAGTAAATGCCCAAAGCGTATTATTTCACACAACCTGGGCCTATCCGACCTACAGTCTACAAAGTCAATGCCCGCAACAGGACTCAAGCCATCATTAAGCTTGCCAAATATGAAACCGGCAAGACCCTACTTGAACCTGAGGCCTTCAGAGAACTTGAGGCTTTATCTATTAAAATAATAATCACTATAAAGGAAGTCTGAATAAACACCTAAGAGAGAAGTGAACCAATGCAATATACAGTAAAAGCCTACAACGTAAGCCGAGTACCTCTTAGTGGCCGTACACTCGACACCAAAGGAACCTTCAATACCAGCAGCCCTCTAGAAGCGGTGTCCAAAGCAGCCAAAGCTGCCTCAGATAGCCTTCTAGCCTTTGTCACTGACGGTGGTAACTTAGAGGCCATAAGAGGTCTAAGTGTCATACACGAGAGTCCTAAAGGAATTGCCGTCGAAGTAGATGGAGACGTTATCATCCTAGTCTACCCAACTACCCAAGGCGAACGAGAGCTCTTCAAAGAGGTAGCTTTATGGGAAACCCAGTTTGAAGACTTAGACTAGGCAAGCAAGGAGGCAGAGTAACATGGCAATGAACAAGGCGACCATAGTCAGAGTTGACGGAACAACGGAAGAGCTCGACGGTAGGCCAACATTAGTAGAAGCTCAGCAGATTGTTGGCGGCTGGATAGAGCTCATTAAAGCTAAAGACCATTGGGGTAATAGTGTAACCTTAGTAGTAGATGAAGAAGGTAAACCTAAAAACAAACCTACGAACAAATCTGCCACCCTGATATACGGGCCCTCCATCTATGGCGGATACGTAGTCGGCGATGTAATTATCCTTGAGGGATGGAAAACGGTAGGTTAAATGAAGTATAGATACGTAGTACGCAAGCTTGAATGGAATAACACTGAGGACGATTGGGAACAATTGCTCGACTATGCCAAAGCCCATTTCAGCCATGTTGTCATTCCTACAGATGAGATAGTTTACTTCAACGCAACCCCAGAGCAGCTAAGACTAGCAGTCAGTACCTTACGAATCAGTACTATAGGATTTGATATTCTTACCGCTTCAACACTTGAGCCCAGTACTCATAAGGAGTAACACGACTGACATTACTAACGTAAGGGAGGTTAACGATAGTCAAAGTCAACTTCGGCCCTAAAGCTGCTGAGCTACCAAAGCCTAAAGTATACACAGCTGGAGAGCTTGAAGAAATACACGAACGTATGAGACAGTGGCTAGAGGTAAATAGTAATGGCAAAACGCAGTCTAACAGATGAAGGACCTTATGGAGGCGAAGCATATAAGTACCGCCACTGGATGACAGCAAGCATAGAAGCTCATACAGGTCCATTAGGTGAACTAGGCAATCTACATGCCGAAACATTAGAGAAGCTATACATAGAAATTGTAGGGAAGAACCCTCAACTACACTTCAAGATTAGAAGGACTATATGAACAACAATCATCATCTATTACCGTTTCAAGTTGAAGACGTAGCCTGGCTGAAGGCTCATCCACGCTGTATCCTCGGGAGCAGCATGGGCGTTGGAAAGCTGGTTGAAGGACTCGCTTTATGTAAAGAGCTTGACCCTGCGCTTGTCTTAGTCGTCTGTCCCAAATCGCTCGTATCGGAATGGACGTACCATATTGAAGAGTGGCTTGGCCCCGAATGGCTAGAACGCTTTGTCATCTTCAACTACGAGAAACTTCGCAATATGAAACTAACCCTTCAAGTGATGAAGACCCCCTTTGACCTCATTATCTTTGACGAATGCCATAAGATTAAAAACAGAAAGGCTAAACAGACCCAAGGAGCCTTCTTAACAGCATCTGACCAATCCAAACGAGTAATACTTATGTCTGGTACTCCTATACTCAACAACCCCCAAGACCTCTACCCTCTACTCAAGATAGTAGACCCTCGCCTGTACCCTAGCTACTGGAAATTCGTGAAGGAGTTCTGCTACGTAGAACAATTGCCTATACCCCCCTTTCCAAGAGTCATACAACCAGGCGTAAAGAACAAAGAGAAGCTAACAAACATCCTAGCTAAGCATATGCTAAGACGCGAAAAGGATGTTATTAACTTACCGCCTAAGACCTACCGAACTATCCCAGTGGAGATGGATGACGAACAACTCTACAAGTATATGCAAATGGAAGAAGAACTGTTCACCATACTTGATAGTGGAGAAAAGATTACAGCCCCAGCTGCCATAGCGCAACTAATTAGACTTCGCCAAATCTGCCTAGAGCCTAACCTGCTAAGCGACGAACACAAGGTATCTACCCCTTCAGCCAAGACACTACTAATCAAAGAGCTAATAGACGACTCTGATTCCCCTATAATCGTCTTTACTTACTTTGAGAAGTACGCTAGGATACTATCATCTGAACTTACAAAGGCTAAAATAGCCCACTGCACTTACACCGGGAAAGACAAGACTTCTACTAGAGCCCAGATAGTAAGAGACTTCCAAGCAGGTACATACAAAGCCCTCATAGGCACCATTACCTCTATGGGTTTAGGACTTACCCTTACAGCATCACACAATATAATCTTTAGTGACCTCTTTTGGACACCCGCTATTAACGAGCAAGCTGAAGACCGTACCCACCGTATTGGACAGAAACATCCCGTAACTGTCATAGACATCTGGGCTAAAGGAACTGTAGAAGACCACCTACACCGAGTGCTACAGAGAAAGAGATTAGTGTTCGATGAAGTAATAAGAAGCAAAGACATAATGGAGGAGACTATAAAGTCTTTAAGAGCTGAAAGAAATAAACAGGAGGTAAGGTAATGAAAGGATTCTACTTCATCTTAATGGGAGACAGAGAGCCAATAGTAACCCTCGTCAGAGCTACTAACTCAGAAACCGCCTGGAAGCGTTACATAGACAAAGAGTGCCAGGAAACGCTAGCTGAACATGAAGGCTCTTACAGCAGAACCAAAGAATATCTACGCGATAGTGGCCTATACATCATAGACCAAGACGGCATAGACATAATATAGAAGGTAGTACTATAATGAACACCCCTAAACCTGGCACACTCAAGTATCGTGAATACGGCGATTGGATGATTTCGAAGATTGCTGAGTCTACCGGACCACTCTATGATATTGGTAATCTACATAATGATACCCTAGAAAAGTTATATGCAGCGATTGTGCAGGATGCTATTCACCCGTACCGTGCATATCAAAATGGAAATACAGTAAGTAAGGAGAGCAAATGTCTAACACAGAAGCAGTAAACTGGATTGTAGTCGATGAAGAGGAAGGCACTCAGTATAGAGTAAAAGCTACATCCGAACTAGAAGCTGTAGTAAAATGGTACCGTATCAACCCTGAATTCACGAAAACGCCTAAATACCAAATACGTGATGCCTACAATGCGGGTAATCTAAACATACAGGTCTTTGAAGAAGCCCACATATGTAACATATAGATAAGGATAAAGAACTAATGCCTTACCAACTCTATTATAAGACCCCAGACATGCCCAAAGGTAGAAATGCTAGTGCAGGCATTGGCTTCCCCAGCCTGCAGGATATACGAGACTTCTTAGCCTCTGCGGTTAACGAAATGCCTGAGAATACCCTCTTTTACTATAGAGAACGCCTTCACGGTCAGGCTTGGATAATACGAGAAAGCCATCCCATAGAAATCTGGTCTTCTAGAACCTACCAGAAGTATAAGCTATCAATGTCCCAGATAATGGCAGCTGCCCCAAACATGTCTACAGCAGAAATCGAGGAAATGCTACACTAAGGAGACGATAATGTTCCGATTTATACTTATGCGCCATAGCACTGAAGAAGTAGTAGAATCTAGCCTACACTACAAGTACCCTCATACTGCCTTCTTTGGAGCTAGAGACTACGTAGTAGACCAGCTTAAGAACAATACTATGCAACCTAACGAACTCTTAAGTCTAGGCGTCGAAGATGAAAAGGGCCAATTCGTCGACGCTATCTCAATTACCATAAACTTTCCTGCTTCAGCTATGCTCAAAGAGAAAACCTATAGAGTACTAATGCCTAGGAGACAATAATGCCTACAAACACAACAATCGCAGTACAATACACAACAGATGAAGAAGCTGGAGCTGTCTATGGCACTATTCTTAAGCTCAAACGTGAGGGCTACTTCAGCTCCTACAGTATGTACGACAACTATGCTCTCCTATTCGTTCCCTCTAGTGAAGTAGATACCGTCCTCAAAGTCTTTAACGATTTAGGGGTTGAAAGAGAGCTACCCGGTATACTTGCTCAAACAGATTAGAAGGAGATAATAATGCCTAAAACTAGTTACAACCTAACAGCAGAAGGCTACGACAGAGTAGAAGCAGGACTACCCTACAAATCTACTCCATATTACTTAACCCTTGGAGCCATAGCAGACCTCGAAGAACGCCACGGAGGTCGCCTGGCTATAGGAGAACGAGAAATACTTGAGCTCACGAAGTATCTCTCCACAAAGTCCTTACAACTTGCCCTTAAAAGGCTAGTTCGCAACGGACTAATAGAAACCACCACCTGCTAAGGAGGTAAATATGAACTACTATACCTTAACGACTAGAGGGAAAGCTTGGGTAGACGACGACGCTCCTGACCCTCTTAAGCATAAGAACGTTCTAGCCTCCCTAGCCGAACTTATAGAAGAGAACGACGTGCCTAGAGCAACAGTACAAATTGCACGTAACATCAACTTAGAGGAAGACCAGACTGAGCAAAGCCTAAAATACCTCATCAGAGCTGGCTATGCTAAACGTACTGCGCTACCACGACCGTCTGAGAAAGAACAGACGCCTAAGTTACGCGTCCGACCTATCGAAGAACTCGTAGCTGCAGAAATGCGTACCATTGAGTCTCAACAGAGATACACTAGAAGCCCTAAGGGTAAGTTCGTCCACAGTAAGTACGAGGAAAGTGAAAAAGGTAAAGCCAAGAACGTACGTTACAGAGAGTCAGGAAAAGGCAAGCTTGTTCACAAAGCCTACCGTATGAGACGTCGACTAAGAGAGCTTACAAACTTCCTGGTAGCCAACCCTGAAAAGGAAAGCGAAATAAGACCCCTCATTATAGACGTAGAAGCCAGATTAACAACCTTAAAGGAGGAGAACAATGACTAACCTAACGATAGTAAAAGTATCAGTCTTAGCTGGCACAGACATAGAA
>SDBU01002899.1_pt1 | contig 22303 bp, 39 predicted proteins | sample 2277071 | NCBI WGS metagenome assembly SDBU01 (sample SAMN10397929, study PRJNA504765) | marine sediment metagenome | isolation source: marine sediment core GS08_GC12, 126 cmbsf | place: Arctic Ocean: Gakkel Ridge, Loki's castle | collected 2008 | reverse complement strand
CCATAAGTCCACTCATTATTATCTTTTCGCTTGCCTCTGAATTTTAGTTCTCTATTCATCATCATCTTCTTTCTGACAATAAATACACTTGCCCGCGTATTCTTCGTCTGGCTCGTCGCTCCGACAGTCTTCACAAACTATTCGTCCGCACCTGCATTTAATAAATTCACCCTTCGGTTGCAGAAAACGGCAAATCTCACACTCCCATTCTTCGCATTCGGGCAAAATGCAAGGTATTCCGAAATGTTCTAAGTGTTCAGGCATTATTTACCCTTTTCGGGTATTAAAGATATTTTTACCGTCCCACGAGCAATTGGGACATTCTTTGGTGTGTAGTTTTTCGACGGCGACGAGGTTAGTTTTTAATGTTTTGTCATAGGCTTCCCACGCTTTGACACAGGCTTCCTGCGCTTTGTCATAGACTTTCTGCGCTTTGACACAGGCTTCCCACGCTTTGGCATAGACTTCCCACGCTTTGTCATAGGCTTCCCACGCTTTGGCATAGGCTTCCCACGCTTTGGCATAGGCTTTGCCCGTTGTTATCACAGCTTTCGGCAGTTTACCTTTTACCGGCTTGAACAATCGCAGACGTAGCTTTTGTTCGTTTTTCGGTTTATTTTTTTTGATAAATTGCACCCTTTCATCATAATCGTAACAATACTCAACTAATACGTCGTGATGGCAATGCCAAAAAAAGCCTTGTTTAATCATTTTATCTCCAATCTTCTATTCATCGTCAAATCCACAATTATATTTGTCATAATGTCTGTATGAAGTCAGTGTTTTCTGTCCGATAACGCCGTCGGGAGCGTGTTCCCCGCAGTCATAGCCCTCGGCGATGAGCATTCTCTGTAACGCCCTGATTGATGGAATAGACTCTGTCATATAGTATTTCAAATTATCAGTACCATTACTATTTAATATCTCAGAAGTTTTAGGGCCTGATACAGGGGAAGAAATATCAGACCCTACTTTAGAGGAGGAGGTGATGAAGATTAAGCCTATCATCACTGTTGTAACCATAAATACTATTGCTATTTTATACATTTTCTATCCGCTAAAATCCAAGAATACCTGCGTTGCTTTTTTGCCGTTCCAGTACCAAGCCGTGCCTCGCGGTGGATAAAAACCATATTTTTTCTGACATTTCCAGCTAAATAGTAAAATAGCCATTTTTGAATTAGTCCTTAACCTAAGACGTTTTGTGCAATTTGCACTCCAAGCCGCACCATATTCAACACACCCGTGAAATTTTCTTATACCAACAGTGGCAGGCCACACTCGCACATACGAAGAAAAACTATTTCTCGTAATGTAAACTCGTTCATCTTTCATTTTTCACCTCAAAAAATACTCAAAGACTTAATAGTTGCCTTCCGGTTGCCTTTGCTTAGTCCATAACGCCAAAGCAGCATATCTATATCAATAATGTCAACTAATCTCGTTTTGGGCTGGTATTTGTCGTCGTTCCACGGCTTTATTCTGCTTCTTGGTCTGCCACCACGATTACTATGGCTATATTCGTTTTCCCATTTTAGGGCTAATTCTTTGTTTATGGGCACGTCGTCGGATGTCGCCGCTATAGCTTTGGCGATTTTCTGGAAGTTGTTCATTTTGTTGTCGTGCCCAAAAGAATCAAAAACCGCCTGAAACGCGGACACTCTCATCATGTCGTCAACAGTCATATTATCGCCTCTTCCTGGCAGCCAGTTCGCTTAGCGGCCCTGCGTTGATATTTTTTAATGATTTTGCTCAAAGCAGTATAAACAATTTTGTTAATTTGTGGCCTGTATGTCTGCAAAATCCGAGAAATTTGTTCAAGATATACACCCCGCTGTTTCATTGTGTCTCGGCTGTTTTCGTTAATTTTCTGCAAGGTTCGATATTTCTTTAACATTCTGTCAACCTCTATCGCTTTGTATTTTGCTTCCATTTTTCCTCTTATTTATAATATACCACAGTCTTATTTAGTTGTCAAGCTTTTTTTTGATAATTCTTCAAAAATTTTATACTTCATTGCCCCAAACGTCCCAGCCTTCAGTTTTTTGTCGGGCAAATAGTTCGATTCACGGTGGGTCAGCATATATTATCTGATATTTCTTGTCTGGAAATGGTATCACTGTTTTTCTCCAAAATTCTCATTTTTTCTTGAGCAAATCTGGCCGCAGCGAGATAGTTAGCTCTGCCGGTAGTAGAATATAGCCGTTCCGCCTCGTCCCGTTTGGCTTCCCAATAGCAATAATCAAATATGTCAGATATGTTCATATTCCTTTGTCGGAATAATCTTGTCAGGACTTTAATTTAATTCCACACACTATATCACAGCCATTTTGTCTTGTCAAGCGTTTTTTTAGATTTTACACAAATTTTTTGCTTGACATAACATAGGCAAATATGATATATTACTGCCTTACGGTCGCAAAGAGTAAGTCGGCCATTTGGGCGGCTAGTCAATTATGGCTGGTCAGCCCATCTAATCGAAAGGAAAATACTATGGCTTACTGGAACAACGAAAAAAGGAAAATAGTTTATTTTCCACCAAAACTGGTCGAAGATTACCCTAGTTGGGAAAAAGTAGATTGTGGTTGTTGTAATGGTATCCAGTGGGGTGGTGAATCTCCGGAAGAGTGCGATAGCTGCAATGGAACAGGTTTTTATTGTAGACATATTAAATCGGGAGTAATTAAGCTATGGCCAGGAGGCCAGTTTATTTGAAAGAGAAATGTTATGGACAAAACAAGCAAAAAAGCATTCAAAATAACGAAAAACGCCAAAGAAGGTTCTCTCGGATTGGTTGACGAGCTTGAAGACGAAATATCGGCGTATATATGTAAACTTATATATGAAAGGTTGACATAAGTAAACCTATATTATTATGATTGACATAAGTAACTCATTATAGAAAGTAAGATTATGAACATGCTAACAATACCACAAGTAGCTAAAATAATGGGAATAACTCGGCAGGCTGTCCACAAAAAGGTTGTTAAGGGTATTATTCCAGCAAGCAAGATTGGTGGCAGAATTGAAAGCCGAAAATACACAATTAAAGAAAATAATCCGAGAAATTGCTACCGACAACTGCGAATGTAACATTGGCTACATTATCTCTACTAAAATAATGGATAAATTAAAAAATATAAAATTTATTTTTAGAGACAAAATAACCTAATTTTAGCTAAATGCTTACAGCGTAAAGGATTACGTATTGTGGACAAGTTATTGGTTTTTCTTGGTATGACATATACCTATAGAGGGGGAATATAAGTGTTATGCACATTGAAAGTAATCTGTGGAAATAACCCAGAATCATTGGAAAATCTTTGAATTAAAAATGCAAAATAGTTATGGGTGGAAAGCAATCGCCCAAACAACTAGCATTTGTAAAGAAGAGGCAAAAAGACTTCATTTAGAATTAAGAAAGGCCCAGCCCGACCTTTATCCAACAGAGACGGAACAAGGCAATTTTATTAAACAAAATATGGTTCGCGATGGATTCAGATTGCATAATATTGACAGTGTAGACCAGTCAAAGATTGTGAGGAAATTTTGAAATGGGCAGACAAAGAAGCCTATATTTGGCCGTATTCGCCCATATTCAAGAAGAATCAGCGAAAAAGAGAGTTATCGGACAGGCGTAGGGAGAAAGTAATTGCCAAAATAAAAGGCTACAATGTTCCCGCTTGGATGAAGTATTGGTCTGAGCAACGACATAGATTTGACGGTTATTGCAAAGAGATGCTTCACGATACGCCGATAATACATCATAACGAAGTAAACGACGAAGATATGGAAAATTTATAAAGAGCCGGACTGTCGGGTTTTAACAAACTGTCGGGACGCGGCTAAAACCGAAATATGCTTGACAAGCCGTTAGGCTTATGTTATAATAAAACAACCAATTCTTTTCTTGGCTTGACATATAATCCGCTTCTGCCGGTGCCTGCGGGCGTGCAGAAAGTGGCTACAACTTCGCCGTAGCAACCAACACAGGCTCTTGATAAGCCCTGCTTTAATGAATACCATACCCGATAGCAGGCCAGTCGTCAAAGAATGTTTGACAACTGCGGAGAATAGCACTACCGTAAGCCGAAAAAGGGTGAAATGCTATTAAAAGGCTCATCTCAACAACTCATTGTTTGCAGATGTCTTTACTCCAGAATACTGGGGTGAAGGTCTAAACTCACAATCTATTGATTGCAAAATATATCAAAAGGTTAATTAAATAATGTAACTAATATCTCAAGAAGTTAAGTGAATATCTAACAAGTATTACTAAGTTATTATCTTTTATTACTAAAGTGAAAAGCTGTAACTCCTTTGCTTTACTAAAGTTACACTTTCTGTTAGATGAAGAAAGTAAGTTTTCTTGCTAAAAAGAAAGAACTGGACATTTAGTGAACACTGACTCTTGATTGTGCTAATTAACACACACATAGCAGAATACCTACAAAAAAGACCGGACGATTAGACAATCCGGCCTTAGAAAGAGGAGGTATTTTACACTTATTCAGATGTGTATTTTGATTATTTTATTTCCTCAAATTCTGTAAACGCATAAGTAATTAAGGAATACTCTTCAAATGTTTTTTTACAGTCTAAACACGTTTGTGGATAGACTAAATAGTCGTCCTTTGCGGTAGATTGAAAGTAATTTATATTACCAGACCCACAATACGGACATTTGCCAATACATTGTTTATTCATTTTATCTCCTTTGCGTTTGCGATTGCTTTTTGTAGAATATCTATTGGTGGCAATGGTATTATAATAGCTTTGATGCCAACTTTTTGGGCTAGCGTGTTCCCCGCAGTCATGGCTTCAGTAATAGTTATCAACGTCTTGTGTTGCTCAACCATTGTCAATATGCCGAGTTTGCAAGCCTCAACAAGCGCATCGTGGCTACTTTCCAATTTTTGAGCTTTAAGACCGTAACAATACATAATTTCAGACTCTGTTTCGTTTTTCATATTACTTATGATGTGCCAAAAGGCTTGACTTTTTGTGTCGCTAAAAATTTTCATTATTCCTCACTTTCTGCCTGTCTTAACAAACGGATTATTGATTGAGCCGGGCAGCCATACAGTCTGCACGATGGCTTTGACAATTTCAGAACAGAATAAAAACTTTTTTGCCCTGTAATGTTGGCAAGGTTTTAATCTATTACTTGTTTCGTTGTTGAGTATTATCAAAACATCTTTATCTGTTCGGAAAATACGGCCTTGCGAACACGGCCTGTAATAAATACATTTTTTACATTTTTTTGTTTTCATTGGTTAAGCTCCTTTTAGCCAGTTCTTTACCTTTTCAGAATTACCCCAACAGTCCGAAGGTATCATATTGTAGATATAGTTACAAATTTCAAAAAGAGCCGCTCGGTTAAATTCATCTGCTCGTCCAACAGCTTCAAATAAATCATTTGTCAAAACTGCATATAGAAACCCTCCAGTTGGTATTCTGTCATTCACATAACGTTCTAAACTTTCTAATGTACTTTGCGGAATTTGTTCCATTTTCTCACCCTACTTTCTGACCTGTCGGCCTATTGGTTAAGCTCCTTTAGTAGCTTTGCTTCAACCTCTTTTCTGCCGCTTAGCGGCGGTTAAGATATGTCGGCCTCAATAAATTCAGACTCAACACATCTGTTTTCTTCGGCTTCTTTTTTTGTTAGGAAATTACGAGCGTGGTCTTTTATATTTGTATAACTTTTTATCGACCCGTCTCTCGCCACATAATGTCCACCTTTGTATTTTCGTAGTCTATACATAAATTTCCTCGCTTTCCGGCCAAAGTTAGGCCATTAAAATATAATTGCTGCCGGTGTTCACCCTGACCGGCAACAGGGAAGGAGGATTTAGTTCGCTGTGGCTATCTTTTCTTTTAATTGTTTAACGCTGTCGAGTATTTGGATAACTTCACAGCCGTTTGGTCTTGAGCCGGATTGATGGGCAGATGTGGTGCCTGAGTATTTGCTTCTGTGGCCATACCACTGGTTTTTGATTTTTGCCCATAATGGATAATATCCATAGCTATAAACGATATACAGTGTGTCGGATACTTTAATGCCGCTTAAATTACTTCCTTCGAACGGCTCGCAATCGGTTACAAGTTGTCTGCATTTTCTGTTTTGTACTTTCATTTTTCGTTACCTCCATAAATAAGTTAGTATTATCATTCAAAACATTCCAAAAATGAATTGCCCCAAAAAATAGGAGCACCTTTAATGTTGGTCTCCCAATAGCCAGCAAACGGGTCAAATAGCGCGGATATGACCGACTCAGTATCATAATAATCGCATGGCGTAGCATATTTCCCAACGTGATGCCATTCGCAAGCGCCTTGTAACTCTAACCAATCGCGAATGATTCGTCGCGGCACTTTGTAATAGGGTTTTATTGCTACTGAGATGATTTTGATGGCTCTCGTAAGTGGCCACTTGCCTGTATTTTGGGCATAATAGGCATTGTCGGACTTGCCTTGCCCTTTGCGCAAGTATGTAGCACTCATAATTTTACACCTCCATAAAGTTAGTATTGGCTTATCAAAACCCTGCTGGCTGAATTGAACAGCCAAAAGGCCTACCTTGCAGGGTAAGCGGTTATTAAGACCGTTTTAAGTCGTAGTTCATAGGAAAACTACAGGCTTCCAATTCCGAACAACATATTTGGATGTCAGTATCTATACTATGTTCAGGGATGATAAAATCACTAGCTGGAGCTTCTAAATCATCAGTAAATCGAACGTACTCACTTTCGCCGTTTTCTGTGCTTTGTACTATTAGTCGTATCATAACAAACCTCCTTAATTAAAGTAACATTATCAAATATCACTATACCATACTATCGGCTACTGTCAAATAAAAACTTAAGAAATAATAAAAAAATAATCGCATTTAACAAGCCAAAACAGGCGATATTCAAGGATATAAAAGACAAACAATTATCAACGTTGTTAAGTTAAAAGATATATAATGTCAAGAGATATAACAGAAAAACAGCTCCAAGGCCAGATAATGAGGCTGAGGCAGTAGCAGCCAGTGAAGAGCGGCGCTTACGGATAAGTACAGGTTAAACGGAGCAATGGTATGAATAAGTGTAAACAGTGTTGTTCGGCCTTACCGGGCCGCAAACAGGCTTTTTGTTCGGACAAGTGCAGGATGGCCTATAATCGGCAGAATAAAACGCCTCAGGATGGCTCAGGATTGACAAACCCGAACAAACCCGAACAACAGTACCTCTTGAAAGTCGAACAAACCAAACCCGAACATAACTCGAACAAGCCAGCTAACTACGGCCAGCCAGGCTGTCAGTGTCAACATTGTCAAAGTATCAGGATAAACAAGAGCAAGGTAGTGCTTAATCACGGAGCATATAAGCCAGCCAAAGAGCTTGATAAGAATGAACTGAATAGAGTATCACTGCCCGGGGACGTAGACTATGTCTAAAACGTCCCAGATTAGCTCAGGATGGATAAACGCGATAGTAAGGGTATGTTTGGATTAGGGGTAGGCTGGGGTGTGGGTAGGCAAGGCAGGCGGGTCGGGGTGGGTGTGGTAGTGTGTGAAAGTAAGGGTCTCTCTTTTTAGGAGTCCTAAAAATATAATATATAAAAGAAATGAAAAAGTGGAGAAAAAACAACTGGTAACAAATTGTGACCGGTATGTGAGGGAAATCGCTCAGCTTTTTTTAGTGTCGATATTGTAACTGTAGGCGTGTAATAGGATTATATAGACAAAAAAATTTCAAAAATAGCTCAGAGTTGCTTCTGGGTCGCTATTATTTGGCCACTATGTTATACTGGCGACCCAATTTGTTCGTTTTTGCTAGTGACTTGTAGAATAACAGGTTGTGATAAATGTGGCACTTTATAGTTGAATATTTGAATAGTTTGAGTGATGCTATGCTTGCCAAGGTTATTTTGGAGTGTAAGGCTATTTTGAGAAAGCGTAAGGATGTCTGACGCAGGCAAAGGCGATTTGTACCGACCCGTTGGTCTGAAGTACTACAAGAATTACGAGCGTATCTTTGGTGTTCAGCGGTTGAATATCTGGGAACGCAATGAGAATGGAGACTTGAAAGATGAGAAAGTTAAAGCAGACAGTGGAAACCAAAGATGGCAAGACGTTTGAGTCGATACTCACAGAACACGGAGTATGGAGTTTTGGGTTAGAAAGAGACATTCTACTTCATATGGAGTCGTTGCGGAAGCATATTGTTAGTTGTTATGACAAACTGTTATGTCTTCCACGAAAACCAAGGTATGTTGTTAAAGTAAATAATAATATAGTATGCTCATGCGACAATGAGGAAGTTGCTTCTATAGTTTCTCAGTGTATTTATCAAATGCGTGGGTTTTTTGTAGATGATTTTAGTGAACCGAGTGTAAATGTTGAAACTGAAAGGAACTAAAATGGGAACTGTAAGAGGTGGTGGCATAGAGTGTGATAGGTGTGGTGTTGAGTGTAGGGCTTTGTATGGCTTTGCAATGTCGATAGACAGGGTTGCAAATACACACAACGAGAATGTCAAGAATATCGTAAAGAAGATAGATGAGAAGTACGGTAAGCACGACTTCATTATCTGTTGGGACTGTACTATTCGGATGATGGGCATATTATCTTTGGTGCAGAAAGCCGAAGCGGACAAGATATTGGCCAAAATGGAGGTTGCGGATGCCGAAAAAGCTAACAAAGGAAAAAATAATGCCATATAAAAGCAAATCGAAATTATATAAGAGCAGACCGGGTTATAAGAAGCCTGCCAAAAAGAAGAAAGGAAAGAAATAATGGCACAAGTAGCAACATCAAACCAACTCACCAATCTCAATTCAAGGTCTGGCGGTGCAGTACGGGTTACTTGCGCGTCGAATGTAGGTCAGGGCAACGATGGTACATCTTTGCCTTGCCGGATGTGTTGGGTAAGCGCTCCCTCTGGCAATACTGCTCCTACTAAGGTCAATATTGGTGCCGCTGCATCTGCGGTGTTAGGCGTTAGTATTTCCGAAGTAGTTGCGCTGGGCGGCACTCCGTTAATGATACCGATAGATGACGTTAGCAAGTTATATTTCTATAGTGGCGGCGCCACAGACAAGATTGATATTATGTATGTGAAATAATGCCTAAAGCAAAGTTGCCACATAAAAAGCTCAATGCCGAGATACGCAAAGGTTCGGCGGAAAGGAAGGCTGAGACCAAGGCCAAGTATCAGGTCACTGCATATAAGAAGCGGTTTCTTAGTGCTTACAAGAAACTATTAGAATCTGGTATGGCTACTGAGCAGATAGAGACTATTTTCGGGATAGGTAATAATCTGTCCAAGATGCGTAAGGATGACCCTGAATTTATGGAGCAATGGGAAGAGTCGATGCAGGTTCTTGAGAGACAACTTTCCAGTCAGATATTGGTTCAGGCACTTGGATATGATTACGAAGAGGAAAGGATTACTTACGTCAAGAATCCTAAATATAGCAAAGAAACCGACGAAGAATCGATAGAGGAATGGATTGCTACTAAGAAAGAGCATTATATAAAACATCAACCGGGCAATGCACAGGCGTTTACTCTCTTTATGACGAACAAGTTTCGTGATAAATGGAAGATGTCAAGGGAGATAATAAATCGAAAAGAAACTTACGACAAAAATCCTCGAAAGCAAATTGTTGCTCTCGCCAGAGATGTTCTTGAAGCAAATTCCGACGAATCCGACGGAGAACATAAACTTTCGGGCAGACTTGCACGAGTATCTTGCGAGTTCGCCCCAAAACGCAAGGAATGATTTCGTAGAGATATGCAGGCAGAAACCTGCCGTTATCTTTAAGACAATGTACTGGACGTTCCAGCCGAGGGCAGATATTAAACCACGAGGGGTTTTGCCCTTCATAACGTGGGATTGGCAGGACAAGGCTATTGACGAACTTTGTGGGTATATGAAAGAGGGCGGTAAGGTTCAGGTAAAGAAATCCCGTGAGGTCGGCGGTACGTGGATTATTCTTGGTTGCGGTCTTGCTCTGTGGCTATTTACTCCAATGAATACGGGCTTAATAACTTCTCGTAAAGAGGAACTGGTCGATATGAAAGGTAACCCGGTTGCTCTTTTCTGGAAACTAATGTATATGCTCGACCACATGCCTGAATGGGCGAGACCTGAGTTTGTACGAAAAGAACGTCATCTTGAGAATTTATGGAATGGTTCTGTAATATCCGGTGAGACCACTACGATAGACGCAGGCCGTGGCGACAGGCGCGATTGGGCGTTTTGCGATGAGTTTCCCGCCGTGTTGTTTGCAGAGGCCGAGGGTATTGACAGGGCGCTAAGCGATACCGCTGCCTGTAGGATTTATCTTGGTACATCTATATATCGTTCTCATCCGTTTAGTAAAATGGGAACTCAAAAGGGCATTCATAAGATGTCTTTTGGCTGGTGGTTACATCCGTTTAAGGCCATTGGGTTATATTGGTCGCCTGATATAAATAATATCGCAATTTGTGACATCGAGTATTATCAGAAATTATACCCCAAAGTATTCAATAAGTATACAAAAGAACAAACAATAAAATATTCCGAACTCGAAAAGGACATGTTCCTGTACTATCCTGAGTCCGAACTTGGGTTTATTGCTGATGGCGGTAATGTAAATAAACCTAAATGGCGGTCGCCGTGGTACGACAAGCAGGAAGATGAACGTACCGCATTAGACGTAGCAACTAATCTTGATATGAATGAGATTGGTTCGGGCGATATGGTGTTCAATGCCGTAACCCTTGCCCAGATGACCGAGCAATATGCAAAAAAGCCTAACGAAACAGGTGAAATTCTTTTTAATATTTATGATGATAAGATTTCTAAAATAAGATTCATTTCCGGCGACAGAGGAAAGTTTAGTTGGTGGGGTGAGTTAGGTGGCGGACGACCGATACAGAACCATAACTACGTAATGGGTTGTGATATATCTTTAGGGCAGGGACAGAGTAATTCGGTGTGTTCCATTTTCGATGTGGATACTCGAAGAAAAGTCGGGAGATGGATAGATGCTAATACTATGCCGGAATCCTTTGCCGAACAGGTCTATGCAATAGGTCATTGGGTCGGCGGTATGAGCGGTATCCCTTTGTTGAATTATGAGAACAACGGTGCAGGGCAGGTATTCGGTAAGCGATTAAGAGAGTTGCATTACAGTTTTATTTACAAAACTACTTCTGAAAAGAAAGGTTTTCACGAAAAAAAGACAGTCGTTGGCTGGACAAGTAATAGGGAGTCGAAACTCGAACTTTTGACTAATTATAATGCTGCCTTGAGTGCTTGTTTTAGTAAATCGAAAAAAAGGAAATTTATTAACCCCGACGCCGATGCGATAATCGAGGCGGAAGATTATATTTTTGCAGGTCAGCAGTTGATTCCGTCAAACTCGATAGATGAGGTTGGCGGTGCTAAGGCCGCACACGGCGATATTGTTATAGCCGATGCCTTGTGTGATTTAGCTGCCGAAGACCAGATGAAAGCTGCGGTAAGGTTTGAGGAAACTATACCCGGCAGTTTTGCATACCGCAAGAAAAAACGTGAAGATAGGAAGCGAGAAAAAGCAAACAAACCTAAACTCTGGCTGGACTTTTAATGGCAAAAATAGACAAACCTGTAAAGGCAAATTTCGTTAATAGGTTAGGTAAAGCGATAGAGGCGTGTAAGACAATCTCTCGCGCTACTAATATAAAAACAAATCAAATGTTACGGTCGTATGCTTCGGGGTGGTTTAAGGAATATAAATACACGGCAGATTACGAAGCCGACGAAAAAGCAACAGACCCACATCCAATCAATATGATTGACAGGGCTGTTTCTATCCAACTTCCATATTTAGTCGGTGGTGTGCAGACGATGAAAGTCGAGCCGAGGTATAATTTAGAGTACAAACCGTTTGCTCATACATTTCAGCAGGCATTAAACCAGCAGATTCGATATATGAAATTGGCAACGAGAACGCTTGAGCCAGCCGTTCTCAATTCTTTGTTTAGTATGGGAATTACAAAAACAGGAACAAAAAAAACCGGTACGTTAAATGTAGAGGGCTATTTAAGTGAATATGGTTCACCGTTTTCTGAAGTGGTTGATAAGGCTAATTATGTCTATGATATAACCGCAAAAGATAGAGAGCAATATGAATTTGAGGGCGATTCGTATTATTTACCAACAGAATACGCAAAGGAATTATTCAGTAAACACGCCGATGCGGTAGTGCCTGATTTCAAATTATATGGCGAGAATACTCCGAACGCAAGTCCAAGGACTATAACGAATCCTGATAAAGTTAAATATAACGAATTGCACGAATACACGGAGTTTTATGACTTGTGGCTACCAAAGGAAAGACTAGTTATAACTATCCTTCCGTTTTATAAGAGTTATTATAAGATTCTTCGCAGAGTGCAGTATGATGGGCCGGTTAGTGGCCCTTATGACGTACTTGCTTATAAGACATTTCCTGAGTCTACTATTCCAATCCCGCCGATATATACTTTAATGGAACTGGATGCTGCAATAAATACTATCTATGCAAAGTCAAGAAACCAGGCGGAGAGGCAGAAAAAGATAGGTGTGGCCGAAGCTGGTAACGAAGAAGATGTAAAAACCGTAAGAGACGCTAAAGACGGCGATATGCTTTTGCTTAGTAACGTAGCCACTGCAAGAGAAATGGCTCTTGGCGGGACATCTCCCGACTTGTATACTTTTCTGGCGTTTTCTTTACAGCAATATTCTGAACAGGGTGGTAATCTTAATACTACCGGCGGTCGGACAATTCAGGCGGACACACTCGGGCAGGAAGAACTTTTGATGGCAAATGCCGGACGTACTCTTAATATGATGAGTACAAAAGTCCACAACTTCGCCTCAAGTATAGGCGAGAAGATAGCTTTTGAGATGTGGCAGAATCCTACCTTGCAAATGGCAACGATAACGCGTGCTGCGGGAATAATTGATATTCCAATCCTTTACGACCAGACCGAACAGCAGGGCAATTTCACTGACTATGAACTTGATATCCAGATGTATTCAATGCAGAGGTCAACTCCTGAACAGAAGTTTACTAAAATGATGCAACTGCTTAACGGATGGAGTTTGCCTACGGCACAATTGGCTGCGCAACAGGGTAAGATTTTGAATATACCGGAAGTAACAAGAGACCTTAGCAACTATATAGACCTTGATACGGAAAGTTGGTATTTAAGCGATACACCACAGGCGCAAAGTATTTCGGGTATGAACGCTTATCAGCCTAATAGTGATGGCAGCGAGGCATTGAACCTTAATAATTCGATAGCAAAACAGAACGCCCAGCAGGGCAAGACTACGGCGGAGGTATAAGATGGCAGGCGTAGCACTTTTAGCAGTTAGTTTGAAGGTAACAGGGATTGGCGATGATGTTCTAATGGCAAATAGCCAGACCCTAACGGTTCCGGTAGAAGTACAGAAGGGTTATGTAGTGGTTGCGACTGCAACAACTACGGCCATACAATTATTTGATTTCATAACGGCTATAGCATTAGCAAAGATTTATGGCGTTTATATCAAGGCCGAGATTGGCACTATTTACATAACTGCCGATACCGCTGGAACCGGAACAATAACGTCAACGACAGCAGTTCATATCTTGAATACAGGAGAGGCTACTTATATACCGGTAAATCCTGGTGGGAACCTTGGAATGATTGTAGACGCATCAGCGGTAACAGATGCTTTTTCGTATGTAATTTTAGGAAAAACTTGATGCCGAATTATAGTTTCAATTGTCCCGACTGTGGGCATTTCTCTAATATATGTATTATCGCCAATCGAAACAAAGCAACCGGATGCCCCAAGTGTAAGAAGTTGTGCGACAGAGATGTGGCACACGAATTACAGACGTGCAGTGCCTTTGATGAGACTACCAAAGAACACGTTAGATGGTCGAACGCAATGGGGTGTAATCCAAAGCAGATACCGGAAATGATGAAAAAATATCCCGGCTCCAGTTATTCCCCAGATGGTAAGTTAGAGATAATAGGACGTAAAGATAAATTGAAAAAACTTAAAGAAAGAGGTTTGGTTGAATTTGAATAAGGAGATAATAATGGCAGATTCAAAGAAAATCCAGGGGTATGAAGTGTACGAAATTGAAAGTGCAGCAGATACTTTGGTTAGGGCGGAAACGATGAGAATAAAAGATAAAAAATTATACAAGTTAGCGCTGGTCGAGTTAAAGAAACGCAAAAAAGCTATATCGGTTATTGTATAAAACAAAAACCCACCCAAATTTGAGGAATGAATCATGACAAAAAAAGAAGAAATTGAAGGCAATGAAGTTGACATGGATGTTTTGGATTCCACTATTAAAAAAGGTGAAGAAGAAACCAGAGATGGAATTGCTAAAAGAACAGAAAAAATTGTAGACCAACACGGTTCGGCAATGCCGGATGGTTTTGCGGAACAAATGGATAAAGCATTAGAAACCAAATCCGAGACTGATGATGTTTCTGAGGAAACAACTGACATCGAAGATACGGATGTCTCTGAGGAGACAGATATAGACGAGGAAATCGTTGAAGAAGATATTGAAGAAGTTGTAGAGTCTGAGGACGACATAACGGATGCTTCCGAGGAAGCAAAGGAAAAAGAGAAAAAGGTTGAGACGAAAGTTGAAACCGAACGTAAGACTGACGACGTAGTTAGCAAAGAGCGAGAAGAATTTAAGGTCGACCTTGACCCGGAACTTGTAGACCCGCAGGTTAAAACGGCGATAGATTCTATGGTTAAAATTATTAACGACCAGCAGAAGACTATTGACAAAGAAAAAGAGGGTTTGCAAGCAGAAAGGGAAAAGGTATTTGAGACCAGAGTTGATTCCTGTTTTGATTCTTACGAGAAGGATTTGCCGAGATTAGGCGGTTCTTCTAAACTCACCGAAGATAACGGTAAATATCGCCGAAGAGTATTCGCTTATGCCAACGTAGCGAGACAGTTGGATGGAATATCTATCGAAGATGCGATAAAAGACACCGTGCAGATGTTTAAGAACAAAGAAGGTGAGAAAAAAATAGAAAAACGGCTTATCACAAAGCTTCAGGGCCAAAAGAAAAAGTTCACTAATCCGCCTACGAGAAAGAAATCTTCTCCAATGGAGAGGAAATTCAAGAGTGAGACGGAGAAGGCCAACTTTATTATGGACGAAGCTTATAAGAAGGCCGGTATTGGAACATAAAGAAAGGAGCTGAATAATGGCTCTTACAATTCAACAGTGCCTTGACCTGGTGAATTCCACGCGTGACTGGTTTACGCTGGATAAACTGTCAGTGGCATTGAAATATCCGAGATATGAAGTATTGAATAGAATACTTCCTATGTATAAAAAGATGGGCGCAGGCGAGAACTACGACGACGATATTCAACTTGAAGACGCCACGAATGGTGGACACGTTGGGATGTTGTTCTACAACGACACCTCTAACATAACTGATACGGACGTGAAAATCGTTACACCGTGGAAACGTTATACAAACAATGTTTCTTACGATAGGATTCAGTTATCAATTAACGAACCACAGAAGACTCGCGTTTACAAGTATCTAAAATCCAAAATGATTGCTATGTATCGCAAGGCTGCTGATGACATTCAGGAAGCCTTTTGGTCAAATCCGTCAGGAACTGCTGATGTTAATACCATTCGTGGTATTCCCGGCTGGATTACTATGGGCACAGATGATTCTACCGGTGGATTTACCGGCGGCGCTGCGTCTTATACGGACGGCACTGCTTTTGATGTTGGCGGGATAAGTTCTACAACTTATACTCGTTGGCAGAACTGGTATGCCGACCACAAAGGGAACCTCAATGAGACATTCCTTGACACTCTTGGCGATGCCTGCCGTGCAACCGACTTTGAAGCACCGACAAGTCCGGGCGTAGTTGACGGTGTGAACGAAGAGGGACTTGCCGGTATGGAGTTCTTCACGAGCAATAACGTGATTAAGCAAGTTGAGAAGATTGCAAGAAATTCCGATGACAGGATTGGTTATGACCTTGGCAAGTATAAAGGCAAAACCCTGTATAAGAATATTCCATTTAATTACGTGAAGATTCTTGATACTGCTGTTGCCAACCTGTTCGGAACCGACCCGCTGTTCGCAATCAACTTTGACCAACTCTACCCCGTTTGTCTTGAAGATTGGTACTTCCAGCTAGATACAGAGAAGAACGCATTTTCTCATACTGTTTTGACCCAGTATATTGATTTGGTGTGGAACTTACACGGAGAGAACAAACAGCAATTTGGGTTTTTACTGAGTGAACAATAGCCGTAATGTCTTGAATATGATAGGATGATATTATGAATCAAACACAGTTCAAAACTTGTACTAAATGTAAGCAGGAAAAAGATATCTCTGCTTTTTATAACCGCCAGTATTCCGGCGTAGATAGAACTTGGTGTCGGCAATGTGTTATTGATAGTGGACATTGGGTTGAGAATTATAAAAAGTTTGGTACTACTGATGCAAGAAAAAATAGACAACGTGAGTATTATCAAAAGAACAGAGAAAAAATCAAAGTTCAAATGAGACAAAATTATCAGGATAATCGTGAAGAACGGTTGGTGGCAGAGAAGATTAAGTATTATAGTAATCCAGAAATAAGGTTCAAAAAAGGATTAACAAGACTTATTAAAGCCACTGGCCTATCTACCGACGAAATCTACACTTGGTATAACGCTCAATTTGCTGAGCAGAATGGTTGTTGTATGATATGTGGTTTACATGAGTCCGAGTTTGAGACTCGTCTGCATATCGACCACAATCACGAGACTGGCAAGTTGCGTGCTTTGCTTTGTACGAACTGCAACATTGGTATTGGTAATTTTCAGGACGATGCTGAATTGTGTCTGGCAGCTTATTCTTATCTGCGTGAAAATTGAAACTTGAGACTAATTTAACAATAATTTTAACCGTTCTCGTTTGACTATAAGCCTGTGAAAGACGGGTAATAGGATGAGGACACCCGATATGGCGGATGTTGAGCCGCTAATCAAATTCTCGAAAGGAGAATATTATGGCAAAAGGTAAAAATAGACAATACCTTGTTAATAGTGAAGGTAAAATAAACTATGACAGTGCAACAACGTGGGACTTTATTTACAGAACATCGTTGGTCAGAGACCCAGAGTACCATGTCGGCGACACGGTGAGATTGCCGGATAGGCGTGAATTTACATACGCAAGGTCGTTAGCAGACCCACTTGCTCCCGAGGCTGTTTATCTTAGTACCGTTGAGGCTTGTAGTTTTACTGGTGTTCAAGGTTCTCCTGGCTGGACGAGTGCGACTGATACTGTAGCGGTTGGTGCGACGACTGTTACCGTTCCCACTGCGACACACGACGAGTTTGCTAAAGATGAACTTCGTAACGGATATGTGCATATACACGGCAGCGCAAGTGATGGTGCGGATAGTATGAATAGAGGAATCATTGGCAACGATTTTTCGGGGAACGGACTTGCCTTAAAACTTTATCTGGATGCTGCGACGGATATAGAAATAGATTCGTCCAGTGCCTATGAAGTGTTTGAGAATCCGTATGCGGCGGTTGGCTGGGGTCTTGGCGATGCGTTGGCTAAAGCAGGAGTGCCTGCTGCGTATGTTAGTGCGAGTCTTACGTATGTTTGGATTCAAACCAGAGGGCCAATCTGGTGCAACACTCAGAGTACTATGATTGACAACGAAGGCATGGGTGCGATGTGGCGTACTGATGGTTCGCTTAATTCTGTAGCTTACTCATTAGGAAACCCCACGGTTCCCGATGTTGGTACTACACAATACGCAGGACACCGTATATTGGGTAGTAATGCCGATAACGGCCCACTGTTTATGTTGCAAGGTTAATTGAAACTTTAATCAGGGGTGGGGATAAAACCTCACCCCACTTTTGAAAGGATGAATAATGAAAAATTACGAACTGATTTTAACCGATTATGATTTTGAAGGCAGGGACGAAAAAGGTGCAAAAACAATGACTGTTGTTATGAAGGACGAACTATCGGCATTGCTAAGAGTAGTTGGTGTCTATGACAATGGCATTGAGACTTGTGATGGTATTGATATTGTTAAGCAGATTAAGTCTGCAAAAGCCAGTCTTGAAGTTGATGAATCGGAACTTAATTTAATCAAAAAAGTTTTGGACAAACTCATTAAGAATGAGAATTTCAAACTTGGCGGTGTTCGTTACGAAGAACTAATAATGAGAGTGTTCAAAGCAGAACCCCCAAAGAAAAAGGATAGTAAGGATGGGAGCAATTAACATACCAGATACCGCCGAATTTGTACTTGATGCTGACGATAGTATAAAATTCGAGACGCAAACAAACGGAGATAAATTGACTATATTTGCCCATTTAGACAGAGACGTGGCAGCTATTTTGGCTTATCTTGCTAACTGTAAGGGATGTCCAATTCATATCGAATTGAGAAAGGTGGTATAATGCCTACTTTGGACTTGACATTTCTTGACGTCTATACCAGCATCTCAAACTATTTAGGCTTGGGCAATCCGACTACCGACGCTACGGAATTGGTTAAAGTTAAAAACATTACCAAACGTGGGTACAGAAAATTCCTAATGCCTGTTGATATGAGTACAATAGTTACTACCGGTAGGATAACGTCTGCACCAAAACCCTATAGATGGGCGTTTCTCAGGCAAACCACAACGCTTGCAACTATTGTTGGTCAGGAGTTATACGACCTGCCTACAGGATATAATGGTATGATAATTCCTCTCAAACATACTACAGAGGATACATTCAATCCGGTAGAGGTTCCGCTTGAGTATATTTATCAGAAGAAGTCTCAATCAACCAACGACTCTTATCCACTGTACTTTGCAATAAAGGAGGGTGATTTCGATAAGATAATTGGCCGCAAAAGAGAGTTAATTTTTTATCCTGTGCCGGACTTGGTTTATACCTATTATTATACATATAGGTTTTTACCAGAAGCGCCTGTAGAGGATGGCGATTTCTTTGTCGGGCCGGTTGGTTCGTCTGAGGCGATACTCGAGACGTGTTTAGCTGTGGCGGAGTTGCAGGAAAAAGATACAATTGGCGTGCACAATGCAGAGGCAGACAGATTAGTACAACAGTTGATAGGCGACGATAAGTTGAGTTCCCTTGTAGGGAATATCGGTGGTATGATTAGAGATGGCCGACCGAGAAGAAGTGCAAGAATATTTAACAGTTCTGGTACGCAAATAATACCAGCATAGAAAGGAAACAAAAATGACTAAACAGAATGTAGAGTATGAATTAGCAAATGCCGAAGGCGCAAGAAATGCGGTGTTTGGTGCAGGTGTTATGAGATTGGCAAGGGCTAAGTATAGTTTCACAACCGATGGCGGAGCTATAAGTACAATAACTCCAGACCCAGAATTCAACACACTTATTCCTGATAATGCTGTGGTTTACGGTGGAACTATTAACTCAACAACGGCTTGTGTTGGTTCAAGTGGAACGTGTTCGGTTGGTACATCGGCGGGTTCGTCAACTACAGCTATGCTTGGTGCAACAAATGTAAGTTCGCTTACTCTCGATGCTCTTATTATTGCCGTTCCAACGCCAACAACTCCCGTGAAATTGACAGCAGAAGGCTGGATAACATTTTCTCTTGCTACTACTGCTTTTACGGCAGGTGTAATTGAAGTAACGTTATTATATTTTGTGGCTGACAATTAAGAGGAGTCGCTATGAGAGTTCAGTTTCCAGCACTTGGATTAGCCGAAGGTAGGGCAGTTGTTGAACAGCCTATAGGAACTTCGTTCAGTTTGCAGAATGTGCGCCCGTATGATGTTTCAGATGAGCGGATTCGTGGAGGCCAGCGCCCAGGTTCTAAACTCGCTTACACTACGCAGGTAGTAGGAGATTTCCCCGTGATTTATATGACACAAATAACTTCCACATACATAATACCGGCTTAGGAGAATTATGGCTTGGCAAAACCAATTTGTGCCTAACGCATCTCAAAGGGTAATATCTATTGATAATGGCGGAGTGTGGACGCCTGGAAATACATATACCGTTACTTGGTATTTACATTGGTGGCGAATTACTTGGACCAATGAAATATTGTATAGGCTTGCACCAGTTATGGAATTAAATGTGGTCGCCCAGCAGCATTATCGGAATATAAGAAATATAATTTTTTCCACTTATACTCTCGCAGATTCCTATGCGTTTAAGTCAAGTCCAACCGGCCAATTCTTTGATGATTCACAATTTGAATTATATGGTTCGTCAGTGAATACGAGCATAGATGCCGACCCAGACACTACTTCGCTTCTTACGTTAGATGGTGTATCTGCCGATTTAGGCGGAATAGACCCAAGTGATGCTGGCAACGGTTACGCAAGTTATCTTATTCCAAGCACATTTAAAGTAGCCTCCAATACAACGCCGGGTACTTATGTATTAGCGTATATGGGTTTTGAAATTACAAACAATGGCGGGAATACATATATTGAAAAACAGCGAATTTACTACCCTATAACTATAACAGATTCCAGTGGGAGTATTGTTGGTGGATTTCCAAAAAGTAGACCAGATAACTATGACCCAGACGATTATTACGACCCAACTACAGAGAATTGGACTTCCGACCCAACAGACTTAACGACCCTTGGTGGCGGCAGGTATAGGAAGCAAATAGTTGTGGTAAGTAATCAGGGTAATATTTATGTCGGGAGTGGGTAATGGCATTTCCTGAAGATAGACCTGGTAGTTACGACCCCGACCAAGTATTCGATGAATCCGCAAACGACTGGGTAGATATAGACTCAGGGGATGTGCTTGCCTCTGGATTGGGTGGCGCAAGGTATAATAAACAAATTGTGGTCGTGAGTGACCAGGGAAAAATCTATTATGGAAATTAGAATATGCCTACCTTAACAGAATTAGACGCTGAAAATGGCTTTGTAACAAATAGTGCAATAGATACCGATGGTTATTTGGCAGTTATTCCTGCATTCCAGGCGATATGGTTTGCCGATGGACGTGATTATAACGACAATGGTTATCATAAGTTAGAATTCCATACCACTAAAATAGCAGGCACGGTAGGCGCAGTTTTAACTTATGGCGAACCCGTGCTACAAACTACAAGTGGTGCGACTGGTTTTTATCTTGGTTGTGAAGATGTCAAACTCACTATCACTGGCAGTATAGGCGATGTCGATGTTCCATTCCAATTAGGCGAAAAGGTTACACAACCTTATGTACTTACTGTTGATGGTGAAAGTTATACTGCAATAGGATATGTGGCTTATGTCGGACTGGTTTCTGCTGGTACAGGTTTTATAAATGTCTGTCCGGTTTCAAGAAACTCGTCTACAGGTGCATTGATTGATTTTCAACCAGGTTCAGCAATAGATTCTGGTGGAACAGTAACTGGCGCGACAAGTGGTGCTACCGCTGCCGTGATAGGTACGGTATCATCAATAAGCATAGACAAATTTCATTTTATATATCGTACAAGCACAACAGAGTTTGACCAAGATAACGCTATAACAGGTGGTATATCCGAACAGGTTATAACACCACTTACTGCTGCTGACGGTTCGCCTGATGTCGGAGCTTGTGTTCAGCACGTATACACCGTAACAGGGGCAGGAACAAGCGGGACATTTACTTTAACCTACGATGGCCAGACTACAACGGCAATAGCCTATAACGCAAGTGCGGCGACGATAAAGACCGCACTAGAAGTATTGAGTACGGTAACGGTTGACGATATAGCGGTTACATTCCAGACGGGTTCTGACTTTAGTGCAGTAACTCCGACAAATGCAATGATACTTACATTCAAGTCTACGTTGGGTTCTGTAACCGCAGTAACCGGCACAGAGTCGATGGGCACAGCTACAGCGATTTTAGTCAAGACCTTTACGACTGGATTCACGACAGTAACCGCACCCCCGCACTGGCGGACCTGGAAACCTGTTGCGCATTGGGTGTCCGCTGATGAAAGTGCAAGCGTTACCAACCCCGGCATAATGCCCGACGGTGGCTCTAATATCGGGTGTCTGTGCTTCGGCAGGATCTTCCTGAACAGTATGAAGAATCCGCATCAAGCCTAATGTCACATTGCGGTTATTAGTAACTCCGTCAATTACAATGTTTTTTGTACCAATTTGATTAATAGAATAGGATTTTGTTAGATTATTTCCATCCTTATCATATTTTGGGATTGCCCCAGCCATATGAAAAATAGCATCAAGATTATTTTTGAAAAATTTATCAACA
>SDBU01002898.1_pt1 | contig 22305 bp, 38 predicted proteins | sample 2277071 | NCBI WGS metagenome assembly SDBU01 (sample SAMN10397929, study PRJNA504765) | marine sediment metagenome | isolation source: marine sediment core GS08_GC12, 126 cmbsf | place: Arctic Ocean: Gakkel Ridge, Loki's castle | collected 2008 | reverse complement strand
TCATCGGCCCAAATACATCGAGGGGCTGAATTGCAATAATATCCTCCAACGCCTCCACTAACTCATCCACCTCAGTTGAGAGGGTGTATTTGATGTCAGAGTCACGATCGCGGGCTTCTGCCCAGCGCTTGCTATAGCCATAGATTGTTGGCTCTGAATTCTTTTGCCGATAACGATGCAAGTATATTATCTTAGGGGTCATTGGGATTCTCCTTATTCCAGGCTTCTCGTTGTTTCCTTCCAATCCAGGCATCAATATTTAAAACCGTTTCGAGTATAGGTCCCCAAATGTCCCAGAGATACATCCACCATTCACTATTGGTCATTGGGGGTGTCCTCCTCTATCTGAATAAACATCGCACAAAGTTTGGCTGGATTATCGTGCACCATACGATCTACGGTCTTTTGAGATCGGGAGTCAACCAACGCCAGATTAGATAAATAACATCCTTCCGAATTGGCCACAGTCCTTAATTCGTGCCGGCTAAACTTCGACCAATATCTGACGAATGCGGTTTCTTCATTCACACTCATTACGAATCCCGCCTGGCAATCCGGGTGTGCTGGATCCGGATTGCCATCCTCGTCTGTCGCATGATTGGGGATATAAAGAACCTGCGTCCCTTGATTAAGCATTTGCTTGGTTACCTTCATTTTTTCTCCTTTGAAATATCGGTTGATGGGAAGTATCGCCAGTGAGTATATTCATAATCGTCGTCAAATTCATAACTTGAAAGATCTGTTAAATACCCCATTCCATTATGAGATTCCCAGTGCCAGCCGTCCTCATATCTTAAAATGGCGGCGTCGATTTTATCCGGCCTGCCCTTGGGGATGGCCATCACAGGTTTATCAAACTCAGGCATGGATCCTTCAGCTACTGGCGTCCAATCGTCTACCGCGCCAGGTCTGTGATTCCATACATCAATGGCTTTCTCTTTCCCATCCAAGGGCGGTGTTTTAGGATAAAGCATACAAATAGTATTCACACAAATAATATTCCATTTTTCGATATCATGCGCAGTGGTCCTTATTATCGGAACTACTCCGCAAAACGGGCAGGGTAGCAGCTCAATATTTTCCTCAGACATTTTTTCCTCTTTTTTCGTTCCGGGCCGCCGCCGATAGGCGGGGGAATTTTTGACTTTATATTCAATTTTATCTTTACTTTGCACCGGCGGAATAATAGGTTGGCCAGCAAAGTAGAAAAGCGTTTGATAGATTGGGGAATTGGGGTAATGGCTATGCGCATTATTTGCCCTTGGAAATTATAAATACAATACCAAGTAGAAAAAAAGCGATAATATTTCCGTGGTCCTTATCGGATATTATTATATCGTCTGGAAGCAATACCACAAACATGAGAGCGAGCATAAAAAACAAGCAAATTCTACTTACTATATTTATTTTAATTTTCTCCAATCCAAGTAGGCAAAGACGGCAAGGGCATCCATCGAATTACATTTCTTATAAGCTCCCCGTCCCTGTTTACCCAGTAACCGCCCGAGAATAAACCACGGCGTGGAATTTCACCCTTGCATTGAATTAACCACCAATTAGAGTTCCACTCATTACGGCCAGTTGGTGGACTGTCAGCACTTATCCACTTCAATTGAGCTACTTCATTATTTTTCGCTCTTTCCAAATTTTTCGCTCTTTCCAATTCCCGCGTCTTCCACTCCACGTATGACTCAAGATCATCCGCCAACTTTTTATAGCCCCTCACCCGACATGCTATAGCATACGCGGCAAGGGCCGGAACTGCAAAAGGATCGTGCTCCATATCTAGCACAAAATAGACGCAATTCTCATGCCTAGGACTTGGATCCGTTCTTTCAACTTTATACTTATTGTAAATCCCTTTTGATTTGTCTGGCATTTTATTTTCCTTCCCGGCGTCGGTTGCACTTGTGCCTACTGCAACCGACGCCGGATATCTAAATATTAATTTTCCTTATAATGTTCTATAGCAAGCGAAGTCTTAATTCTGCTCGACCTGCCAACATAATGATGTGGAACCGGAGAGGTCATTTCGACATCGTGAATCAAATCAATCGCCCTTTCCAAATCCTCTAATACCTCAGACTCCGGAACCTTCCACTTCATCACCAATTGACTGACCAAGATACAAAGCAACCTCAACACGATCATCATGAATCTTTTCTGGAAGTCCCTCATAATTTGATATTCAAACTTTTTCATAGTTTACCTTAAAACTTTTGATCTTCGGTTTGCTCCGGCATTGGCGGGGCGTCGGGCCGTGCTTTATTTTCCGGGCCGACCTTGATCACTTCCCAGGTTTTGCCACCGCGATTAGATGTGCCAGGCTTGATATTGATCACCTGGCCCACCCATTTATTAGGATCCGAAAAGCACAAAAGATCTTCAATCAATTCGGCTCTGCGTTCTTGAATGATTAAATACTTGGTTTTATTTACAAACCAGATTACAAGTTTCAGGGCCTTTTCGCTTTGGATGGTATCAAATAATTCAACCATCTCCACCCGGAAGATCCGCACATTATGCGATTGTCCCTGAAGATCCACAGCCCGGATGTGCGACTTAGGAAAGATCTTCCGATAGTTATTTGGCACCGGTTTACCGTTTCCATTTTTAGTCATGGAAGGGGCCTCCTTCGTGAAATTCATGATAGTGTTGATCCAGGTGGCGTTCAATCTGCGTATCCATCATTTCATAAATCCCGTCAAGAAACCGATCTTTGCCGGTCGGCGGAGTAGGATCCGGAACTACTTCAGCCGTGGCCACTTCCGGTTTGTCCTTTTGTTTTAGGTACTCGTCTAATTCCTTCCGAGCCACCTTCAGCGCTGGCCATACTTCACCGGCCTTTTGGATCGCATCTATCAAGCTATGAGCTTTATATTTATGCTTCCAGCCAATCGCCTCGTCCCCTTCAGCTTCAGTCCATGCATACGGCCCTGAATAAAACACGAATGGTGGTTTTGCATCGCCTTTTGAAGCTAATTCAATTCTCTGCCGGGCAAACCCCCAACGCGTTCTAAATACGCCTTCAAGCCATTGGCTATCATCCTTATGTTCATGGTACGCCAATTGTAATTCTGAAGAAAAGTCAACGACGGGTTCAAATGATAATAAGATTGGGCTATGCTTCGGCAATTGAAATGTTATTTGTGCCCTGGCGCCCCCCTCGGCAGGATTATGGGTGATGCGTGAATCCCTACAATGTGCAACAATTTGAGCCGGCAGAAAAGTCTTTAACCACTTTATAAATGCCGCTTCTAATTTGGCATATCTTTCTAATCCGATCCGCTCTTCCTCTGCATTTTGATCAAGACGAGCCTGTTTTTCATCCGCCCCCCATTCCTGGAGTCTTTTAATACTCGTCTTCCGGAGCGTCTGTACCTGTTTCCCCCTTGCTTCCTTCGCTAACTTTTCTTCCAGATCCTTCCCCAACATCTGGGTCAACATCGTTTCCTTTTTTTCTTTTGTTAGTGCCATTTGATCCTCCATTTTTGATATCTAAATATTGTTTCCAAACAGACTCCCTAGCGATCTTCCATAATCGCTCTACCGCCTGCTCGGTGGTTTCGTCAGTCTCAACAGATCCCTCGAGCTCCACTTCAAGTACAAGTTGGTGGAACTTTTTCAATTGGATATTTCTTCCATATTTGATCGTGATCGTGGGCGCTTTGGTATCATCTATAATATCTTCGGGCATCATACCTTTTCGCCTATTAGTAAGATCCTTTCCAGATCCGCCCGTTTAACTTCGTTCCCGGCCGCGGCCCTTTCATCCCGGCGCGCTTCGGCAAGATGTATATTTGTATTGATCACCTTTTCCCAATCCCCCGGAATGAAGCGGTTCAGGCTTTTCAATTCGTCGGCGTCTTCTGCATCACCAAAAGTCCACATAAGGACCCGTTTCCCGTTAAGGTATTCGACCCCTTCCGCTCCGCCAACCGTTACCGTGACTACCTCCCACGGGCCATGAAGGGCTCGTGGGAAATCTTTGTGGAAGACCTGCTGAACTTCTTCATAATGCACGATCACCCCTGAGGTCAAAATGCGAGCTCGCGGCATTGGCCTTGCCCTATATGGAACTTCAACCTTAACCGCCAAATATTTACCAATCAACCGGGCAGCCTCGAAGATCTTTTTTTCTTCGCCTTCCTGCTTCCATTTCTCCCGAAGATCCTTCAGTTCTTTATAAGATTTTTTTTCAGTCATCAGCATTCACCCGCCTGTCTTTCATGGGCGTCGCGTTCCTCTTGCGGCCAGGCTGGCTCAGGGATCGTCGCGTTTTCCGCCCTGGTGAACGCCAGATCGTAGGGATCTCTGCCGATGGAAACAGAAGAATTAACGGCAACTCCCACAAACGGGGGCAATGAGGGGATCCGAATTATTTCAACAGAAATCCCCTTGACGCTATCACTCCCTAAACCTTCCCGAAGATTGGTTATTTTGAAATCAACCCCGTCTTCGATTAGCTGCCGCGTGATTGCCGGCGCATATTCCGGCGGATAGATCCTTACATCTTTCGTTACTTTTTTTACTTCCATGTTTTCTCCTTAAATTAGGTAGATAGGATAACTGAATTATAATGATCATCAATATACTTGTCAAGGTACATCTGAGTAGATATATTCAAGCGGCTATACTCTTGACATTACATAACATCCCCTTGTATAATCCTATTATGGATAATCAAAGAATAACAACCCCGATCAAATACTACATAAATATTCACGCCCTTTGTAAAGATCTAGATCTCAATATCTCGCAGCTCCAATTGTCCCTGAGGTGCAGCATGACTTTAGCCAGGCGCCTGTACTATAACGATATCGAAAAAATAGATATCAGAATATTGAACCTGCTTTGCTTATGCCTTGATGTAACTCCAGCAACGATCTTCTCGAATGAAAAACCATCGGAGCCAATCCGGAAATATAAGGAGCCTGCCAAAGCCCCGATATCATAATTGTCAAATATAACAATTTCATAATTATAGGACGGATCCATGCGACCAACGGCTGCCACCAGACAAATAAAATCTTTAAAACCATCTACAGTAAAATTATTTGCAATCTTGATCGCGGTCGGGGGCCGGGCGGGGGTGAACAATCTACATAATTTATCAGGCTTATCAAAACCTACTATCAAAAGCGCATTAGACGAATTGAAGTTTTCAGACCCACCGCTTGTCACGCAAACGTCAAGATATGATGGATGGGTTCTGACTTTAGCCGGCGCCCAAATGATGTTATCCGCGGAAACGAGTCAAAAAGTTTTTGACTCCCCTATTAGTAGTAATAGTAATATTAACAAAGATATACCTAAATTAGAAAATACTACTATTAGCGGCGGGAATGAAAAAATTATTGACTCCCCCGATCCTGAAATCATAAAACTACTTCACGAGAATGGTATCTATGACCCCAAGGCCCACGAGCTCGCGGCAATGCCCCATGTAACTAAGGAATATATTCAGCGTCACGTTTCAAAATCAAAAGAGAATGGCGGGAATATGGATCTTCCGCTGATCATCTGGAAAATGTCACAGGGCCAACCAATGCCCCCGGAACGAAAATACACGACGTGCATGGAATGTTTTACAATTTCAACCACTGGTAATCCCTGTGATTGCCAGATAGACACAAAAGAACAGGAGAATTAAAATGAGCGTTTCAAATAAGAAGATCAAGAACGAATATGCGCGAGCAATCTATAGAGAATTCACGAAAGTAATTCACGACCTGGAAATGGTTAAAATATCTACTTTAGCCGGGTCCACCCGCCGCGGCGTAAAAATGGTGAATGATATCGAGATCCTATTATTTCCGCTGATCATCCCACCTATCCCACAACAAAATCTATTGATCCCATCCCAAGAGCAATCCCCGCTTTTGTCGGAGCCGAAAAACCAGTTTAATATCTTATGGGAATCCTTTATCCAGGGATATAAAAATGATTACATCCGCGGGAATCTGAACGGCCCCAAGCATAAGAATCTATATCATAAACAAAGCGGGGCGCAGCTGGATCTATACCTGGTCGAAGATATGCGAGCATGGGGAGTCCAATGGGTTATTAGAACGGGACCAAAGGAATTCAATATTAAGATTATGCAGTATATAAATTCCCGCGGTTTCCGAATGCAAGTAAAAGATGGGTTCCTCCACGGCCATTCAAAGCAGATTCCCCCAAAGGTCCCGTTAAATTCTCCTAACGAATACGCCTGCAAGCTTGGCGCCGAATGTCCGGACATAATTCCATGCACACGCGAAGATGATTTCTTCGAAGCAATCGGGCTGAAGTATATACCTCCGCCAGAACGAACAGGCGCCCTCAACAAGTGGATCATACCGGTAGAGTAAAATCAAACTAGTTATGAGATTTGCTCTCCCAAAACCTTGCCCCCAGGCTAGTCAGGAATTGGTAAGGTTTTATTTATAGGCCCCTAAGGTAGAATTATGGATCAAGATCTCCAAATCACGCCCCTAGCCAAAATTAGAAAACTATTCGTACATTATGAATCCAGGTATCAAAGCCTGACCGACGGGGGGATCGCTGTGATATTGGCCGACAAACTAAATAAATACAATCCCCGGAGCGCGTCCTCGTGGTCGCATAAATACATTTTACAATTGATCGATGAAGATCTCCCGGTTTCAAGATATGTCCAGCAGGCAATAGAGCACCTTTATGAGAGAGTCATTCTTGACCCCCCCGATCTGAGCAAATACAAAGGGATCTATGTAGGGTCCTTGGAAAAGTCAGAGCGAATTCTATTGAATTCCCTGACCCCTGAAGAAAGAAAGCAAGCCCTAAAGGATGCAGCTAATAAGAAAAAGGCTGTATAATAAGAGTATGAATATCAAGAAATGTATGATCAAAGGTTGCGACATGCCTATCAGGCCCAATCAAAGGCCTGCGCATATTATGTGTTTAAACCATTGGCACAAAGTACCTTTTGATCTACGCAATCGGATAGTGTTCTATTGGCGCCCTAGTCAGGAGCAAGGATATCCCCCCAATGGGGTTTGGACTTGTCTGGTTTATGAAGCCTGTAGTCATGTCGAGAAGTTAGCTGCCCCCACCCCCGCGTGAAACGCCCATCCCCATATCAGGCCAGCATATTAATTCGTCTTCGCGACCAAGACGGAATTATATCTACCTATCATCCAGCCATAGGGCCAATGGTTTCCAAGTTTGTAAGAGGCGAGGCGCCATCATCCGGTGAGCTGAGGGCCAGATCAATACAGGCATTAATTAATAATAGCTGGATCTATATTTCTGATCGAATTGAAACAAACGATAGGCACCATTCCAGAAATCCCCGATCTTATTTTGAAATTTCCCCCGCCGGGCTGGCGGCCATTGACGGATATACACCCCCGGAAGTAAAAGCCAAAGTATCCGATAAGATCATATCGGGAAAAATGCTTAACGCCTTGAAAAATAAATACGCCTTAGATGAGTGGGCCTTCATAGAGGAAGTTTCAGTAAGCACAGGATACACACCCCAGCGCATTGACGGGTATGCGATCAATTGCTGGCCAATGAATAAATATAGAACTATCGCATTCGAGATCAAAGCCAGCCGAGGGGATTTTTTGAGCGAGATCAAGAAACCGGCCAAGCGGCTGCAGGGCATGGCCATATCTAATCAGTTCTATTTCGTGGCTCCCTGGGGGATGATCAAGAAAGATGAGATCCCGGAAGATTGCGGCCTACTCGAATACAGGGATCCATCCGATCTGATTACAACAAAGCGCGCTCCGATCACTGACGCCGACCCCCCATCCTGGTGGCTATTGGCAAGTATCGCCCGGCGTTATGCCAGGGAGCACGCGGCAAAACACAAATTGTGGCCAGGGCAATCGGGCTCCAATGCGGCCAAAAACGAATACATAAAAAATTCGGGGAAAAACTGAGTTCAATTTTGGCTTACTTGGCCAATGAAATGTGGTACAATATATCAAGATAGATAATATCCACTACCAAATGAAAAGGATAGATCATGGAAAAGTTTATTTTTATTGCAGTTTATGAAACTACAGATATCGAACGCCTTCAAAGGGCTCTTAATTTTTATCTGGATCCGGAAGCCGGGAAGCGAATAACAGGTATCAACATAGATCAAGTGTCTTTGGAAAGCAATCCTTTCCTAGTAGACGATGTTTTGATCGAGGCCATGAAAATACTCATTCAACAGCTAAAAGCATGGCTGGAATCACAGGAGAACATAAAGACGGATCCACCATTGGCCCCGCCGGCGGCTTGGAAATAATCGTTGATTAAAGACGTAACCCCTGAATACGGCTACCACCGATCCAGGGGTTACTAGGCACAAGATCCTACACTCATTATACACTAATTCTAAAAGGAATAAAAAATGCGATATCGAATTGAAGGGCCAATAGACGATAAAACTTCCGATTTTTGCGCAACCTGTATTGGGTCAGTTATCGAAGTTGGAAATTATATATACCCCCCGCATAGAGAAGAAGAAAACTGTAGATGCAGAGCAATGCCTGAAAAAGAAGATCAAGGCGGGGTAGTGATAATCGATGGGGTTAGAATGGAATTGACAGCTGATCAAAAGGCCACTATTCGAGAGATGTTTATAGGGGCGGCAGAAAAACGAAGCGAAAGCATACTGGAATTCTTAGGGATCCCAGATGCTACAAATGTTTATATTACTGGCTGGCATTTTTCCAATAAAGGCAATCATGAAAAAGTATAGACCCTCCCACGGCGGCAAGCGAGCCGGATCCGGCAGGAAACCCCCGCCGGCAGGATCCAAGATGGGACGGATATTCATCGGCAGGATAGACCCCGCCGATGAAGAAATGATCTATACCTTTCTTACTCCGGCAGCTCGCAAAGACGCCCTAATATCCGCTGCTCAAAATAAATTAAATTCCTTTAGGGACAGCCAAATGCAAAACGATAGCTATTGATATGCCAAATCGTAAGATCATCACCGTAACACTCCGGGCCGATGGCAAGGATCCCCGAGCTCGCCTTCGGTTCCGGAGGATACATGGCGCGCTTATTTCCGGCCTGGGGCAAGGATCTGATTTATTTCGGATCCGGATCATCGAAAAAAAGAAGGTCGTATTACTAGCGTGGCCGGATGATCCAATAGGGCTAGATGATCAAGACATGGAAAAGCTAGAAGACCTGGTGGGTATCGATAATATAGAAATTCAAGAAACTCCGTAAAACTAAAAAAAACAGCCCCTCCAAAAAGTGTGGAATTCTCATATTAAAAATTGATCCCGTCAGGAGGGACGCTATCTTGCTTCCTGGCGGGATCTTTATTGTAGGCCGGCTTAGCTATTAGCGTATGCTTTGGCCTTTATAATTATTTTTTCATGTTCCTGGATTCTACCAGATGATCAGATAGAAGTCTGGTATTCAATTGAACTTGTGAAACCAGGCTAGGGGAGCCGGGGGATCCTTCGATCAAAACCTGTTTGATCTTAGAAATATCCTTTTGCTGCTGTTCTCTAAGACTCGGGGTTCCGTTAGATCTAAACTTTTGAACGGCAGCCAACGCGAGATCGAACCCCTTTGACAAGGTAGTAGTTCCGACTACTATAAGGCCTATAAGAGTTGCGGGATTAAGTTCTTCCATGATGCTCCCTTTAGAGGTATCCCTTTATTCTCATTGTAATTGCTTTAACGCTTCCGGCAAGCTGGCGCTGTTTATTTTCTAGGATCTCAACACGCTCCGGAATTCCTACCGAACCCGGTTCGGGTTCCGGTGGCGGGGGTGTGAAAGGGATAGGCTTTGCCCCAAAGGCCAGCGCGAGATCTTCATCCTTCAGTAGGGTGCGGCTAATATCGATAGCTTTGCTATGATCATAACCGAATAAAGTCCCGAGTCTGTTTTCATCCGCTGTGAATTGGTGCCATGTGCCGCCATTCATGGGAAGATCTTCATCCATGAAAGGCCACGGCATTGCCGGCTTTTCGTTTTTTATGCTATCTTCAAATTTATATCGATAGTTGGCAATCATTATCCGGCCCCGGAAGCGGGTAAGATAATTCTTGTTGGCGCGGGTTCCCATAAAGGAATCTACATAATCTTTGTTGGAGTAGAAGATAGCCTCGAGGCCGTCTTGCATTGCCTTGATCCTGTCCGCGACCTGGATCAATCGGGTATTGACCAGGGCCGGTTTAAAGAACTGCCGCAAAGCCTGTTTGATATTATTCTCAGCCTTCCGTTCCACGTCAAGCATCAAAGTCGGGGGTTGTACATCCGGACCTTCGATATCCGCAAGAGGCGCCAGTTGGCCGCGTATGGTATCCATGTGCCCTGTAGTGGAAGTAGTAGGCCAAAGTACCAAATACCCCGCCCTGTTGGTTATTCCGGCCTGTGCGGCCCCCAGCATGTTAGGGATGAAGCTAGGATCCATCCAGGAGCCAACGCCTAAGCGCCACATCGTATATTCAGCGCCCTGTAAGACCGCCGCTTCCCATCGCATTGAACTATCTTCCGGGAGCATATCGGGGGGTAATACATTTGCACTGGCCCCGTCTATGCCCAGGGTGTACTTTCCGTTGAACGTAAGCTGATCGTACAGGCTTATCATTTCTTTGCCCCTTCAAGCAAATTCCATGCGGGGCCAACAACGGCCGGGCCGAAGACATTGCCAATTAGTTTTTTTAATAAAGCAATTTCCTCTACAGACAAATCGACATTGGATTTTTCATATATTTTAGTGGCCAGCCGGTGCCGTTTGAAAGATTCTTTTCCGTTTAGCTTATCCCCACTTATCGTTAGCATTAATGCATCCACCGCCACGGATCCAAGGTTGTGATCTTCCCCTTTATTAGTTAGTACCTCGCCATCAAGTCCAACAATTGCTTTAGAAAAATCTATTTTCATGCTATTCTCCGAGTCTATGTTTTGCTTGGATTATTGCCTTGGCGGATTCTGCTGCCGCCTTCACTTGACATTATACACGTAAGCCCCTGCCAAATCAAGAATAACCCTTTTTGCATAATTGAATAAAATATCGATGTGATCCTGCTCATCAAGGGCTTCAAAAAGTATTAGATCCTCTGTATCCCCATGATCACCCAGCCCTGCTCTATCCCATAATTCGTGGGCTGCCGCTTTGACGGTATCTTCAGGCATTGGGGATAGATCTTCAAATTCTAATTTTAAAGTCGTGTTATCTTTTATTCTGATAAATTTGCCGGTCATGTTAATCTCCTTCTCTACCAATCCGTAAGCTGATTTGAAAAACATTAAGATCCGATGCTGCGTCAAGGTTTGCTACATATACCCCAACCTTATCCCCACCCTGCAGCACTTTGTCGGCGTCCCCTCCGCCCACTCCCAGGTCAATTTGAGAAACCTCCCGATGTATTACCAAATTTCCAGGATAAATAATAGTCACATCCCCTGTTGGGGATCCTTCGTTATAATCCCCGTTTCCTGTCGTGGCAGCCCCGTCTAATTTCACAAGCTCAAAAGTATCGGCCGCCTTATTTGCTACAATAAATGATCCATTGGCAGCCGTGTTTCCTAGAACTCCCAAAATTTCAACCATATCCCCGTTTAACAATCCGTGTGCCGTAGATGTTATTACAATTGGAGTAACGGTATCATCGGTCACATTGGTAATATCTAGCGGGGTATTAAGTTCAATTCCAACGCACATGACCATTTCTCTGCTGGCGCCTGTTGACGTTATGGACGTATGCCACGAAAGATTATAATCGCCACCGGCTATCGCCGCTATTGTTAATTCATCATTTCCGGCGTCTCCAATAACATTTCCTAGATCATCTTGATCGCCAACGTTTTCGAACGATCCTATTTTGGTGAAGGTGTCCTGAGAAGCTATAGTCACCGTGTCAGCAGTCGATGAATGAAACCATATATTTGAAAACGCATCCCCATGAAGTAAGTGAGTGTTTCCATCACCTGACTGGAAAAATAATTCGTTATTTGATTCAGTCCACATTTTTCCATACCCGGCATCCGCCGGTGGCGCCGTGGTTTCTTTGAAAGTCCATGCGCCGCCAATCTGCAAATTTGCAGAGTTGGCTTGTTTCGTTGCCTCGCCTACTATTAAATCGCCGTCATTGGTTGTAAATAATGCGACCGTTGTATCTGATTTCTGCTGTTCAAAAACATTAGCCGTCTGTGTGGAGAAGGCTTGGATTTTGAATTGTTCATCATCCCTTATTCCTTTTATGTGCACAAAAGCGCTTACCGTTACTCCTGTACCAATTCCTATGTTACGAGATGCATTAATCCTCATGCTTTCAGAACCTGCCGCCCCAAGTACAAGAACGCCGGTAGCACTTCCGCCAGCAATAGCAATTAGATTTAAATCAAGATTTGAAGCATTAATACTACCTACATTGCTTGCCCCTCTATGAAATGTTTGAAGTGATCCAGTTGTACTTCTAACGGTAAACGGAGCATCCGGCGTCCCTCCAACCCCCACCCTCTCATTCGTGGTATCCACAGTTAATACAGAAGTACCGCCAGCTGCATCCAGTATTTGAAGCAATGTCGCAGAATCGGTAGTAGGCTGGATAATGAAATCGCCACTACCTACCACATTGGGATCCAAGAATAAATCAGACCCATCGTAAGAAAGGGATGCATTCGAAGCGGTCCCTAATAACAAATTTACACTGTCATTTAATATTAGATCCCCCACCATAATATCCCCTGCTTTCTCGACCCAAATATCCCCTGCCCCGCCGGCTACCAATCCAAGATTAGTACGCGCGTCCGCGGCCGTACTTGCCCCCGTTCCGCCGTCCGCAATGGCAAGATCGGTGATCCCGGTTATCTCACCTGAATCAATATTGACGTTCGTAAGCGAGAAATTTCCCATGTCCCACGGCCCCCCAAGTGCCCTGGTGCCGTCTACCAGCAAGTATTGTGTATGATCATCGTCCGCAAGCCCCGCAAGCGTCCCATGGTCCTGTGTGGTCGTTCCCGTTGAATTCCCTGAAGCGCCCATGCCTGGCGCCAGGCGTCGCATTTTTTGCGCCGTTTCAATTTCAGTACCTTTAACAAATCGGGATAATTCAACTGTAATGTCAGCAAATCTACCCGCATCAAAGTCGAGCATCATTCCAACGACTCGCAAACTGACCACGACCCCATCACCATCGTCGTAACCCACGGTATCCCCGATCTCATAGTCCTGGAATGCTATAGGCCCCTGGGCGTCACTTACCACAATCGAATATGACGGCTTTGGATCCTTCGTCAGGGTCAATTCCGCATTGGCAAATACATCCGCCTGTGTTGAATCAGGCGCCTGGCCGGCACCGTACAAGGCTTCGCGTCTTCGAAAGGCACTTATTGAAGTGGGATCCGTAATAGTAGAATAGGCTGCCCCCTGCGCTTCGACCAGGTACGCATTCTTTATTAAGTTTCCCTCTTCAGAATGGGAAGCCCTTTTAGCATTTAGTCCGATCCGGAAGACCACGTTGTTTGTTTTATCAGATCCAATGCCGCTTTCAAATGCAGACAAAACGTATTGATCGGCAGCTGGATTGAAAGTTGTTTTAAAATCAACTCCTAGCTCCGAAAAATTCTTGACGACATCCAATAAAGAATCGCCGACCTTAAGATCTAACGTGTGAGTCTCCGCCCAGGCTTCACCATCGCTGTCAACGGCAGTATCAAAATCCCAGATCAAATTGGGGAAGCATCCCCTGGCCTGGGCTTCGGTCAATACTGTGTCAAGAATGAAGCCTATGTTTTGGGCAGTGAACCGTCGGTTACTTTCCCCTTGACTGACAAACCAGACGCGGGCGTCTTCCAGGATGCTCAGGACCCCCGGTCCTGAAGCCCTGATTTCTCTTGCTTGCTCCCCTCCCCTGGCAGCGTCCCTATTCTTGAGATTGTCAATAAAGAATCCGCCACGCTCAGCGCCGCGGTATACGATCCGGATAAACTTCCCTATCTCTAGATCATCCGCGGCATCATCATTTCTGTTGACCGTGGTTTCGCCGCTGCCTAGCTGATTTAACTGTAAATATAATTTAGTCATTTAGCCCTTAAAACATGCTCAGCGACCAATGATGCATCCAGTAGTAAGACTTCAACAGGATCATTTATATTGGTGAATGCTACTACGTTCGTATATGCCAATAAGGCCTGAAGATCCACCTCGTCAACCTCAGCTGCAATATTGGTGAATGCCTGTAAAGCCTGGGCAAGAACATCGCCGACTTCAGCCGCAATATTGGTGAATGCTCGCAAGGTCTGTACATCCACGTCCCCCACGTTGGGCGCCTGATTGGTATAGGCATAAAGGGTTTGAACCGTTACGGCCATTAGACCCAGGATCCTACGGTAACTTCAATGGCTGCCCTTACCGGCTTCAGATCGATCGGGGGCGCGCCCGGTTCAGATTTTATAAAATGCTCAGCCGATGAAGCGCCGGCGGCTATATTTCCGACTGCTATCGTCAAGACCCAGGGGCCGCCCGAAGTCGTCGAGATCCTTATAATGTCATCCGGATCATTAACGTCTAAACTGACGGTAGTAGCCTGAAGGGAACCATGATTGTTTTTTATTTTGAACCCCTTCACTGTGCTGGTACCGGCCAAAGTATCCCCGAAATCATGGGGTAATGTGAATTCCGCATCCGCAGCGTCCGGGTCCAGGAATAAGATCGGAAGATCCGCTTCCGCCGTGGGGGTTGTAGGCACGCCGTAAAGATGGCAGACCGTCAGCCCTATAAAAGCGTCAGGAGTACTAGCCCTATGATCGAATTTTATTCTATATGTTGCATATTCTGTTGAAGAAAAGTCAACATCTGCAACACTTTTTCGCCAGGAATCGAAGTCTGCCGTTGCATCATTTAGGGATCCCGTTCCGGAAACCCAAGAACCGTCAAGCCCGTTACTTGTATTATTTGATCCTTCGATCGATGAAGGGCCAGCAAAAGGATTTGTGTTTTTATCTGTTAAAGCAAATAGGCCGGTTACTTCAATGGGATCCGGAAGAAATATAACTAGAAATATTTCTCTTTGATTGATCGTTTCTGTTGATACGCGTGTAAGATCCACATCGTTAAGCTCAAGCATTTCGGCAGCGTTAAGACTTTGAATAGTCCCTTGCGCGGCGGTCACTACTTTTACAACAGCCCCGTTTATATCATATGGTGACGCTCGATCTGGTAAGGCAGGATAAGGCATTGTTGACTCCTAAAGATAGGGCGGGAAAAAGGAAAACCCCACTGTACCGGTAGTTGTAACATCGGAAGTCACAGAAATTGAATTATCACCGGGATCCAATACAAAGAAATAGGAATCGCCGGCATGTAAAATGTTATCTAATTGATTGGCAGATACGATCAAGGCTGTAAATTGGCCCACATCGATGATCAGTTCCTGGAGGGCTACCAACACACCGGTGAAACTAATCCAGATCCCGTTCGTTAAATTGTCAATACGGGGATTAGTTAGCGGCCCCGTCAAGGTTATGATCATACTGCGATCTTGACCCGTTCCCGGATTAGGGATAGTGAAGGCTAATGGGCTGGCGTCGATCGTTGTTGCAGCCGGGGCCGTTGCGATATCCGAACGCATGAAAGGATCTGCGAGTAAAAAATCCACAACAAAACGACCGCTATGATCACCCCGTATCTGATTAAATCCTAATGTGCTGATCACTTCGGCGTTAGCCTGGCGATATGATCCGTTCGCCATTTGGCGCCTCAGAACCTTTTGAGTGCGAGATCCAAATAGCTGCTTTAAAAAATCTAGCCGATCTTGGAAATCGATCGGCACCTTTCCGGCAACATTCATTCCAAGCGATATGACCCGCTGATCAAGATATTTGGTTACGTGTGTCCGGCCTTCTCTTAAAGGCACTTCAGGGTTATTGCCGCGCACCACAGGGATATCTTCAGCCCCGCCAAGATCTTCGATCGACCAGCGGCCTTCCCCGAATACTTGATCTAAATTCACACCATCAAACCACCATTGGGTCATGTCGTAACCCCAAGGAATGCCAGCTTTCTCATTGCATTAGGGATCGATTCGCTGGCAGGCTCAGCAACCGGATTATTGATTGTAATATTATTTGTTGTGCCTCCGGCCTGCGCGCCTTGCCCCGTTCCTAATGATCCCTGGCCTTGACCCATTTGAGGCATAGTCATTCCAGCCATTAGGGCGTCGATATTAGGGCTTACCTTAGCGATCCCGGCGTCTATTCCCTTACCGATCCCTTCAGCGATCGGCAGCCCGACTTGCTGAGCCATTAGAACGGACGGGGAACTAATTCCAAGTATGTTCTTGAACCCATCTACCACGGCCCCGGCAGCATTGCCTACCGCGCCAACAAGGAATGAGATACCACTTGTGATCCCGCCGGCGATTCCCCGGATGATACTTAAGCCTATTGCCCCCCAATCTATGTTAAATATATTCCGCACGATCAATACTAAATTGTCCCAATTGGTGGTCCAGGTGGCGATCAAGTTCGAGAAGAAATTGGATACTTCGAATATGATGCGCTGGATCACAGCCACTACGATATCTACGATCATCATAAAAGTATTCCAGGCATCTTCACCGAAGACAACTATCACTATCCCCAACCCGATCAAGGCCGCAACTAATAGTCCGATTGGGCTGAAGATCAAAGCTATCGCGCCACCGATCCCCGCAAACAAAGGGAGCAAAGTAGTAACGGCGCCTACGATGGCCCCAAAGATTATTAGCAACGGGCCAATAACTGCGGCCAATCCTAAGAATATTAAGATCGCGGTTTTTACCCCATCGGGTAAGTTCGTAAACCAGGAAATAACATCCCGGACTACGCTGATCAACAGCGAAGCCACAGGGATCAATTGATCGCCTATTTCCGCAGCTGCATTTGCTAATTCCGCCCTTGCGATCTTCGATGCATTTGCTACACCTTCCTGAGTATTGGCGAAATCCCCGGCCAATAATGCGGTTTGTCCGTAGATCAAATTCAATGCAGCTGTAGCTTTCGCATTGTCGTCTATTTCCCCTTCGGCGTTTTCAAGACCTAGCGCAAAGGCTTCGGCTTCGATCGCTGCCGCGTTGATCTTTACACCGAATTGTTCAAGTGGATTAAATTCACCTTTCAATCCGGACTGGATAGCGTTCAGGGCTGTGGCGACTTCTGTGTTAAATACCGAGGCCATATCGGCGGCACGAGTTGCCAAATTAATCGTTTCCTCCGCAGCTCCCTGAGCATTGAAGCCCACGTTCTGCAGGAATGCCCCAGTAACTGTAGCCAGCGAATTAAATTCTGAATTAGCCAATCCAACCGCAGTAGCGGCATTTTCCCCAAATTCAAGTATTGTTGCATTCGCATCCCCAAATACAACATTTGCCGCATTTATAGATTCTTCTAAATCGGAAGATGCGCTTACTGCCGCGACGCCCAGGCCTACGATCGGTAAGGTTAACCCCGCCGTTAGCCCTATCCCGGCCCTGGTGGCGCTGCGCCCCAGGTTAGCGGCGCTCTGATTGACATTCCCGGCGGTTTGATTGAAGCCGGATGCATCGCCGGTTATTTTGACAACAAGTTCAGCGATCGTGGTCATTTATTCTCTCTCAGATCTACGCCGCCAAGCGCCTTATTTAATGCGACTATCTTGGCAAGCATTTCGTCTTCACTAATTTCTTTCACGCCGGTATCGTATTCGAGCATGAAGTCGTCTGCCGTATATGCCCGGCCTTTTCTGGGGTCCTTATTTACATTAGCGATCATTGCCAAAAGATAGGCTAATCTTACGTCTTCCCTTTTCTCGCCGCGTGGTTCCATTGCAAAATGGATCATCCACTCGGTGAGTTCTTCAGACGATATGTTTCGCAATCCCCATGCCACTGTGGGCCAGGACAGGTGACCTGCTAACGTGAAGTAGAAGTCCCGTTCTGACCCTTTCCTAAATTTTCCGTCAATGCTTTAATCGACTTGGGGGAAAGCCCTGAGATCCTTTGAGCTACGGCCCAAACCCGCCCCAAGGCTTCACCGGATTTTTCTCCAAGCGCGGCTACATCATGTTTTGTAAATAAAGGCGTCCCGTTTTCATCCACTATACAAATAGCTAAGGCCCTGGCGGTTGCATTCTCTAGCATCTCGAGCGCTGGATTACCATCTACGTCCACAAAGGAACCAAAAAAGATATCCTTTTCCTTGCCAGTGAGTCCACGCACAAGCAAAGTTTGAACTCCTCCCGTCTCCCATTCCGGGACATCTACTTCCTCAGTCTTTATATCATCCGCTGTTAAAATATCTTTTCTTGATAAAAACTTTGTGCCCATTTTTTATATTCCTTTTATGCTAACGTTGGTTGGCGCGCTACTTCTAATGAGATCTCGGATCCCAATACACCGGTTACCGGGAAATCAGGACCAAACCCGGCAACGATACAAGGCAGCGTCCATTCGGTAGCCCCTACATCCGGCACTACAATTTTGAAATTCCGTAAGGTGCCATCGTCATAGTCCTGAAGCAATCCTGCTGTAAAACTATGCGTCGCGTTTTGCGGCAGCCAATTTACAGGAAAAGTTATAGGCCCTACTTCCTTAGTGGTCGGGATCTGCTCGCGAAATCCGCCTGGGCTTAAGTGATGGGTGACGGTTTCCATAAGCCTAATTAATTCCGGGCCACTGATATCTTTAACTTCGGCAATGGTTGTGAATACTTCAGGATCGCCGCCGTCACCGATCTTTATAAGGGTTCCAAACGAACTTTGTGCATCTGTCATTTCTACCTCCTAGGGTAGTGCGAATACAGCCACCAATACATCGGCGTGGCTGGTTTCAAAGTAAAGTTTCCCATCGGTTTGACGCCACCCTTCAACAGGGAATGGTCCAAAAATTGCTTCCTCGCCGGTCAATAATTCATAGGCGGTGATATCTTCCTGTCGGTTGAATGGATCATCAACGGAAGTGAACGTGATCGTCTGGGTGCCGGCCTGAGTATTCCTGACATAAAACAAGTCTTTCCCGGAAGACACGACTTCATCGCCATTGTCTCCCGACAAACCGGTCGTGGGATTCATAGTAATATCAGCCACATTGGCCGAGCTATAATCCCCATATCCGCCGAGCGGGGTTTCTGCTGTAATTTCTGTTCTGGCCATAATACTCTCCTAGGGAAGCGCTGCTATAACCACTTTTACATTGGCGCTATTCGCTTCGAAATAAATTTTATTATCGGTTTGCCGCCACCCTACAACAGCGAACGGCCCAAATGCAGCGGTTTCATTTGCCCCAATGGAATAAGAAGTAATATCGCCGGTGCGGCCAAAGGGATCATTAACGCTCGAGAACGTGATCGTTTGCGGAGCGCCGGCAGTTTCTTGGGCTATCACTAGATCATTCCCGGATGCTACAAATTGATTGCCATCATCCCCGGAAGATCCTGACATGGCGGCCGGCACTACATTGGCGGCGTCTGCTGCATAAGCGTTAAAACCACCTAGTGGGGTGAATACTGAAATTGTAGTTCTAGCCATTTTATCTCACCTTTTTTCCTCTGCCCTTGGTGGGCTTTTTATCTTTCTCCGGCGCTTGATCCCCTGGATCCGTTTCCCATTCCATCGGATCTACTTGCGCCCTATCGCTAATGTGCCTTCCAACGTGCTGATTGATTTCTTTCAAGCTTAGGGTCGCAAACTTACAAGGGGAGTAAAGGCATTCGTAATTCTTGTGCCCTTTCCAATCCGTGATTTTATAATGGTTGGTCATATCCTTAGTCCTTATGTTGAAATAATACGTCTACAATTTGGCGATAAAGATCTGTAGTGTCCTCATGATCATCTATTACATTATCGATGAAAGCGGAGTAAACGGTCTCGGATCCCATGGTTCCCTTGAAACCCGATAAGGATGCTTCCAGGGCTACTTGTAAAGCCACTGCGCCTTCGTGAGTTTCATCCCAGCAGCTGAATTGATATCGTGGGTTCGCAAGATTGCTATCACCCGATTGGGAATATTCGCGGGCTCTGCTTATCTTCTGGATCACCAGAGCCGGCATAGCGGATCCTTGCGCCAGGAGAACCGGATACATTCGGGTCCCGACCAGATCTGTTAGCCCTGATTGGGTTTGAAGATAAACGTAAAGATCTTGATAGAAGCTCATATCGCTTTATTGATCTCGATATTTAAGGTACTGGAAACTGCATTTTGGATCTGTGTTTTGCCTTCATCGATAGCCGGCCTCATGAATGGCCTGGCCGGCATCTTGGAAGTGCCGAATTCGTGATGTACTGAATATTCTGCACCAGATATGATTTCAGCCTCACCACCGTTAAACGTGGCCCTGGCCGGCTGGGCCTGTATGGCACCGATTAAAAATCCTGTATCAAGAATACGCTTATCCGATGCGATCATCTTTGCCTTACCTTCAGCCACAAGGGCGCCGGCATTCAAAGCTTTAAGTAATCCAGAACCCGAGACGGCGCGATCCACTTTCCCCATATTTATTTCAAGCGTTTCTAACCCTTCAATCGTTATACCTTCAGCCATTATCGATTTATTCCTGGTTCAATGATCACAAGATCTAATAACAATCCGGAAGGGCCTCGAAGCACTTCGCCTTCGATCCCGTAGATCAAAGATTCTACAGGCTGCCCAAATCGGGTGATTATCTTGATCCTGTCCGTTGGGTTCACTGCCGTGTTGATCGGCAATCTTAGTTGTGCGTCAGTTCTTACAATGCTGAGATCCGATCTGTGGATCTCCCTACTTTTCTTTATTCTTATTCCGCACGGGCTACGATTGCCACTTTCCGTCCAACTGGATTGCAGCTCCCCAGAAACATTAGTTTCTACATGTGTCAGGATCGAGCAGGTGTCCAGCATTGCATCTTCCTGGGTATCCTGCATCCGGGTTAGTTCGGTATCTGTTAAGGCTCTCATATTCGCGGATCATTTCTGTTGAATACTAGATCTTGGTTTCCGTCCTGCCGCGGCGCCGGTTCTAGTTCGAACGTGTTTGCGCTGCGCTTGGATCGGAACCAACGGGCCTGTTTTTTAGCTTGCTCGTAAGCATTAGATCTATCGTACCTGGCGCCGTCGGCGGCGTAATTGTAGTCTTGGGCCAATGGGGCTGCCTTTTCTTCCCAAACGTCAGCAGCGGCGGCATTGAGATCGTAGGTGACTATCCAGTCTTCATTCGTGTCCATCGTGGGCGGTGACGTGGAAGTATCCCAGGTGAAGGGTTCCTCTCCACGAGCGTCGGTCAATGGATATGTTTCTATTATTGTCGAAAGATCACTGTCTTCATAGGTAGTCGTTTCTGGCTCATTCGTCATGCGCCGGACCCTTGCGATCATTGCCGCCGTTGCTGTCATATCTGGTTAGGTGCGGAGGTATTCAACATACAACCGGGCGGTTAATCCAACCAAGGATGAAGATGCGGTAAAAGTTAGGAATTTACCGGAAGACCAAACCGCGGGAACTAATTTTGTTTTAGCGCCCGGATCCTGCGCAAAGCAGTTAATTATGGATCCTTCGGTGGGGTCAGCCATAGCATCGGCATTCAAGATATCGGTTGCGGAAGTAGTTTCATCGGCGGCTACACCAATACTCAAGTTTCCCGCGACGTCCGATTGGGTTTTTACCAACAGAAAAGCGCGCAAGATGTGAAGATCCACACCCTCAGTATTAGGGATCGCCCCCTGCCCACCACCAGTAACGGCAGCCACGCCAACGAGATCATAAGAAAGTTGGCCTTTGCCTTCGTTATCAACTGTTACAGTCATTATTCGCTTTCTCCTTCATCCTGGGATCGTGCTTCCAGGATTTTTTCAATTAATTGTTCGACGTTTAGCCGGCCATAATGGGTTAGACCGAGATCCTTGCAAATACCTTTAAGCTGCTTTTTATCCATGCCCTCAAGAACTTGATCTTCGGTTGTTTCCAAGGCCTGAGCCTCCAGGATCGCATCAATTATTTGATCCTTGGTGGCATCATCCAGGACGTCGATTTCTAGTTCAAAGGCATCCAAAACAAGACTATCGAATGGTTTTTTATTCAACGCTTTAACTGCCTTTTCTCTTTCCTTGGCGGCGGCATCGGCTTCTTTTTCAGCCTGTTTTTCCGCGGCCTTGGCGGTCTTTTCAGCATCCTTAGCGGCAGCCTTCTTTTCAGCCGGAGTCATATTGGCAACTTTGGCTTTAGCTATTGCAGATTTGACCGCCGAAGATTGAACGGCCTGTTGTTTGGGTTTTTTGCCCTCAACAGGCCCGGCTACTTCAATAAACAAATTAGCCTCAGCGTAGACCCTCAGCTTATATGCCGAAAAATCTTCTTCGGCATAAGTCGCGCCTTTATCATA
>SDBU01002897.1_pt1 | contig 22309 bp, 16 predicted proteins | sample 2277071 | NCBI WGS metagenome assembly SDBU01 (sample SAMN10397929, study PRJNA504765) | marine sediment metagenome | isolation source: marine sediment core GS08_GC12, 126 cmbsf | place: Arctic Ocean: Gakkel Ridge, Loki's castle | collected 2008 | reverse complement strand
TTTATATCGTCCTTCCAGGGGTTTTGTTATTCATCAGGGAGGATTTGACCTTTTGAATTTCAAGAAGACAAAAATTTATGTAATTCCTGCCTGGGCAATTTAAATAGCTCATAGCAGAATAGCTCATAGCTGATAGCAAATTCAAAACAAAGTTCATGGTTCAAGGATTAAAAGCAAAACATAAAGACAGGATTAGAGGGGTAAAAGGCGAGGCGAAAGGACATTTTTCATAGATGAATCGAGTAAAGTCTCTAAGTAGAAGATTTCTGCAGAGGGGAATGTGGCTTTTAATATTCGCTTGGGTACTATTTGTTTATGGTAGCTATATTTATTTCTGGCGAGGAGGTATTCTCTGGGTTAGGTTAGGCGAGACACTTTTGAGGATTCTCCTCCTTTTGGTTTTCCTTCTGGTGAGTGCCGGCCTGGGAAGAAAGATTTTTGGGTGGTTGAAGTTTGAAAGCGGCCCTTTTTTGGAATCTTTTTTATTCGGTCTGGCGATAGGTCTGGCTGTTATTACTTATGCAGTGATTGGATTTGGCCTGGTAGGACTGTTGAATAGGTGGGTTATTAATTTATTTTTTATAGGAATGTTTGTCCTCACTTATGATGAGATAGGAAATATTATTTACCAGATAAAGACCAAGTTCAAAGCTTTAGCCACTCCAAAAATACCTTTTATAGAGATAGTTTTACTTCTTATTCTAGCTCTGCAGCTTCTTTTTTGCCTGACGGGAGCCTCGGTTCTCCCTTCTGATGCGGATGGTTTGGGTGAACATCTAGCCAAAGCCAAGGAGTGGAATCGCCTTCATCGCCTGGCCAGTATTCCCTATATTAATTTTCATCAGTGGGGTCAACCATCTAATGTGGGCATTCTTTATGGAATGGCACTCTTCCTTAAAGATGTTATTCTAGCGCAGCTCATTCACTTTGCTTTTGGTCTTTTGACAGCAGTGGGAGTTTATGCCCTAGCGAAGAGGTATTTTTCTCACCGGGTAGGCTTAATTTCAGCAGCCGTTTTTTATACGGTGCCATTAGTGGCTTATATGTCTATCACTACTTATGTGGATTTGGGACTTACTTTCTATGTTTTTTTTGCTTTTTACGCTCTTATCAGGTGGGTTAGTTCAGGTAAAAAAGGTTGGTTATTAATATCGGCGATAATTAGTGGCTTAGCTTTAGGTTCTAAATATGCGGGGCTACCCTTTATGCTTATTTTTTCCTTGGGGATTTTACTGGGTGGTTGGTTTGTAAGAAAAGAGAAATTCTGGAGAGTGATTAAAAACTTCATTTTTTTTCTTAGTCTGGGAGGATTGATAGGAAGTTTCTGGTATGTTAGAGCTTATTTTATTGGAGCATATTCGATTTTTGCTATGTGGCGGAATTATTTATTCGGGTTCTGGCGAGCAATTAAGGGAATATGGGCCTCAGGAGTTTTTAATCTGGGAATCTCTCAGCCAGCTTTTGCTCTTGACCTTTCTCTTCCCCAAAAAATTATCTCTCTTTCTTGGGATGTGAGCATGCATGGTGGTAGATTCTGGGGTTATGGCATTATAGGTATAGTTTTTCTAGCTTTCCTGCCCCTTTTTCTCTTTCCTCGTTTTCGCAGGAGGAGACTGATAAAGTTCATGCTCTTCTGTTCGGCGGCGTTTTTTATTTTTTGGGCTGTTCTGGCTCCTGACAAGCGCTACATTATGCCGATTTTTCCCTTGTGTGGAATAATGGTTGGCTATGTAGTGGACAGGATGTCTAATTTCAACAGAGTTTTCAAAAGTAGTCTTTATACAATTCTCATTTCAACCTTCTTATTCCAGATAATCTATTTAGCCCCTGAGGGCCTGGATAAGGTTTCCCAACGGATATTGGTTTTTGCTGGCCTAAAATCTCAAGAAGAGTATATCCTGCGAACAGAGGAAACTTACGCTGTTTTTAAGTATATTAATGATAATTTGCTTCCTGAGACGAAAGTCTTTGTATTAAATGAGGGGCAGACTTTTTATTGTGATTATCCCTATGTAAAGTCTGTTAAAATTGATGGCGCTTATACTACTGAGGCAGTCTTGGCAGGGTTAAAGGGAGAAGAGATTACCCATCTCCTCTTTAACCAACGCCGATGGAAGCTTATTTACGGTGAGAAGCGGAAATATCCTCCGGTGGTCGAGGTGCTTATACCGGAGTATCTTCGTACTGTCTATGAGGAGTATCCTTTCATAGTATGGCGATTATCTTATCCAGAATCATCTTAGCTAGAAAGGAAATCATTTATGAAGGATGAGCTGTGAGTAACAAAATGTTTAGACTAAAGGATTCAGGTAAAATAATAGGAAGATTATTCTCCCGCTTGATTCCTTCTCTATATCGCCAGGATTCGGTTGTAAAAAGGAGTATATATAAGTGGCTTTTAATTGGACTCTTAATCAGGCTTACCCTTATGCCCATTGCCTTACATCTTGATTTATTGAGTGTTTATCAGAGAGCACTTCTGGTAGCCGATGGTAGAGTTTTGTGGTTCGGTATAGGACAGACCTTTATCCACTACGTGCATGCCCTTTTTCTTTTAATTTTTGAACCTCTGATGCCCTATCTTGGGAGTATACTTCCGGCGAGAACGGGATCGGCAGTTTGGTCAATATGGGAATTATTCGTTATCAGTCCCAATGTATTCAGAACCCTCTTTCTCTTTAAAGTTCCCTACCTAATTTTTGATTTGGGTTGTGCTTTTTTGCTTTTAGCTATTTTTTCAAAGCCCAGGAAGGGGCTTGCCGCTTTTAAATTTTGGATGCTCAATCCAGTGGTAATATTTGCTGCTTTTATTTTTTCTAGATATGAACCTGTCGCTGTTTTCTTTGTTTTATTGAGTTTATACTATGCCAGAAAGAATTCATCAGCAAAATCTCTTCTTTCCTTGGGGATAGCGGTTATTACCCGACTGTATCCTTTAATTTTGCTACCTTTTTTCGTGATTATTCTAGGGAAAGGATTACGGCAACGCCTAAAATTGGTATTTTGGGGACTTTTGCCCTTGGGAATAATGATAGCTTTATCTAGATTATTTTATGGAGTTAGTGGGGTAGAATCACTGACAAAATCATACCATGCCAGTTATTTGATAAGCTTGCGATTTCCACTAGGGATTGCCTATGATGTAATATTTGTTTTTTTTGTGGGATATACCATCTTGTTTTTGTATACCTACTTCAACAGTGATCATTCTTTTGTCAGTTTGTGGAAGAGCGTTCTTTGTGTATTGCTCTTCTTTTTTGCCACTTCCTTTTTTCATCCCCAATACTTTATGTGGCTGATTCCATTTCTAGCTCTACTGGTGGTGGAGGATAAGAAATACATTGGGCTTTTTGCCATCCAGATTTTGTGTTGGATAGTATATACTTTTCAATGGAAAGAAGCTCTTGCTGGTAACCTTTTTCTTCCGCTTGATCCTTCTTATTTTATGCATCTACCTAGTCCATTCGAGATTATAGATAAATACTATTCAGCGGCTAATTTCATCGGAATTTTCCGCAGTATTTTCTCAGGTACTTGTTTTTGGATGATATATTTGATATTGAAGGGGTCTTTTCTGAAAAAGAAAAAGGGGGCAGTATGAAGATAAAAAAGTTAGTTTTTATTTTAATAGGTATAGGGGTGGGGATATCACTAGTCTTTGCATATGTTGTTCTCAGAGGGGGAAAAACAACGGTTAGCCTGGAGGTGCTTAATTCTGATTTTGAGATGGGGTTAGATAAACCAGATTCTGTGATTGTCAGCTCGGAGGTGCTTAATCCAAGTTTTGAGGTAGGGTTAGATAAAGCAGATTCATGGTCAGAAGATGCAAGGGGAGGATGGTCTATTGACACCAAAGACCCTTATGCAGGAGAAAGATGTATACAGGCGACTGAATCCTGGAGCTGGCTCTGGCAAGAGGTATCTGTAAAGCCAGAAAAATTATACGGACTGAAAGCACATGTAAAATCAGACATAGAAGATGGAGAAAATGCACTTCTTACTCTTGAGTGTCTAAATGAAAATGGTGAAGTGGTTGAGAGAGAATATGGAGTTATAAGTGCTACTTCCTCCTGGCAATTTCAGGAGAATTCAATTCTTACTCCAAAAGATACAAGAAAGATTAGAGTAAAGATTGCTAAGAGAAGAGGGGAGGGAAGCGTCTGGTTCGATGGAGTTGAATTGATACAAACAATTTCGACAACTCCGCTCCTATGGTCGGAAGATCTAAAAGGAGGATGGTCTATTGAGACAGAAGATCCTTATATAGGGAAGAGATATATGCAGGCGACTGAATCCTGGAGCTGGCTCTGGCAAGAGGTATCTGTAAAGCCAGAAAGACTAGATGAATTAGGATTTTGTCAATTAGAAGTATACGTGAAATCAGACATAGAAGATGGAGAAAATGCACTTCTTACTCTTGAGTGTCTAAATGAAAAGGGAGAAGTAGTTGAGACAGAATATGGAGTCATAAGTGCTACCTCTTCCTGGCAGATTAAGAAGAGTTTGATCTTTCTTCCAAAAGATACAATGAAGATTAGAGTAAAGATTGCTAAGAGGCAAGGGGAGGGAAGCGTCTGGTTCGATGGAGTTAAATTGATACAAACAATTGAGCCAGCTCCGGTCCCTGTGATTGTCAGTTCGGAGGTGCTTAATGCAAGTTTTGAGGTAGGGTTAGATAAAGCAGATTCATGGTCAGAAGATGCAAGCGGAGGATGGTCTATTGACACCGAAGACCCTTATGCAGGAGAAAGATGTATGCAGGCGACTGAATCCTGGGGCTATCTCTGGCAGGAGGTATCTGCAGACCCAGAAGAATTTGGTGAATTAAGATTTTATCAATTAGAAGTATACGTGAAATCCGACATAGAGGCTGGAGAAAATGCGCTTCTTACTCTTGAGTCCCTAAATGAAAAGGGAGAAGTAGTTGAGACAGAATATGGAGTCATAAGTGCTACCTCTTCCTGGCAGCTCAAGAAGAGTTTGATCTTTATTCCAAAAGATACAGATATAAGAAGAATTAGGATAGGACTTGCTAAAAGGCGAGGGGAAGGAAGCGTTTGGTTTGATGGAGTTGTCTTTATAAGGGCTTCTTCCTTTCCTCTACTTAACCCAAGTTTTGAGACGGGGCTAGACAAACCAGACTCTTGGCGAGAAGATCCAAAGGGAGGATGGTCTATTGAGATAGAAGATCCTTATATAGGGGAGAGATATATGCAGGCGACTGAATCCTGGAGCTATCTCTGGCAAGAGGTACCTGCTGAGCCAGAAAAATTTTATAGATTAAGAGTATCCGTGAAATCAGACATAGAAGCTGCAGAAAATGCACTCCTTACTCTTGAGTGTCGAAAAGAAGATGGTACAGTGATTGCGACCAAATACGGAGTCATAAATGCCACCTCTTCCTGGCAACTTCAGGAGAGTTCAATTCTTGCTCCAAAGGATACAAGAAAGATTAGAATAAAGCTTACCAAAAGGCAAGGAGGAGGAAGCGTTTGGTTTGACGGGGTTGAACTTAAGAAACTTTCTTCATACATGAGAATAAAGTTCTTAAGAGCGATTGCCGAGGACAAACCCTTTTTTATCTTCTATTTTCTCATATATGCCTTGCTTTTCTTTGCTCTTCTTAAAATAGTACTTAAGAAATAATGAGAGCGATTGAGATTGAATATTTGATTTCCAAATTAATCTCACCAGTCAAGACTCCCTGGATCTCCATAAATTAATAGGATGTAGTCCAAAGAAAAGAGATTAAGGATGAATGCCCTAAGAAGAATTGTCAAGAATTTTCTTTCGCTTTCCATTGCTCAACTTATATTACGTCTTATTTCTCTTTCAGTTACAGTATATTTGGCCAGAATTCTAGCTCCGGCAAATTTTGGTAAGATTGGTTTTGCTCAAGCGATAGTCGCTTATTTTATGTTGATTCCTAATCTGGGTTTAATGACCCTCGGAATACGAGAGGTAGCAAGGAACAAAGACGATATAAATATCTATGCAAGCAATATAGTGACCCTGAGATTGATTCTAGCTTTTCTCTCTTTTGGACTATTACTCGTTTTTGTATATATAATTGATAAACCTACGGAGATAAAATATTTAATTACTTTTTATGGTTTTGTTTTGTTTTCTTATGCTCTGCTGACAGAATGGCTTTTTCAGGGCATAGAGAGAATGGAATTCATCGGGATATCAAGAGTATTGGGTATGCTTTTTTATGCTGCAGCGGTCTTTATTTTAGTAAAGAGTCCAGGACAACTGCTCTTAATTCCCTGCTTCTGGTTTTTAGGAAGTTTTATTCCAGTGGTGTTTCTTATCTATGTTTTCAGCAAGCAGTTTGGAAAGATAAGCTTGAGATTTAATTTTCCTTTCTGGAAGAATCTACTAAGGCAAGCCCTGCCTATGGGTACCGCTTCAATAATGATTCAGATATACTATAATTTTGATATAGTAATGCTGGGATTTATTAAAGGAGATAGAGTTGTTGGATGGTATAATGCAGCCTATAAGATAATACTATTTATCTGGACATTTATTCCCATCTTTGTAAATGTGATATTTCCCTCTATGTCAAGATATCACAAAGAATCACAGAAGAAATTACAGACTCTAGTGATTTCTTCAACCAGACTTCTTAGTGTGGCAGCTTTTCCCCTAGGAATTGGGGGGACAATACTTGCCAGGCCCATTATGAGTCTTCTCTATGGGGAAGCATTTAGTGGCGGGGTAGTTGCTTTGCAAATCTTAATCTGGAGTGTGGTGGTAATCTGCATAAGATGCATCTACGAACACTCCTTTCTTGCCACTAATAAGGAGAAAAGATATCTACTTGGGGTGATATTGGGAGCTTTTACCAATATTATCTTAAACTTACTTCTAATCCCTCGCTTTAGTTTAAAAGGAGCGGCTGTGGCTACAGTCATCAGTGAACTTGTCTTCTCGGGATATCTGTTTTACTATCTGCAAATAGTCAATAGGATGAAGATCGTAAAGCATCTCTTAAAACCTTCTGTTGCTGCTATGCTAATGGGTTTTGCTGTATATTACCTTCGAGAATACAATCTCTTTTTGTCAATATCGATAGGAATAATTGTCTATTCAGTCTCTATCTTACTCTTAAAAGGAGTAACATTTAAAGAGATAGCTCAATTTAAAAAGCAGATTGTAAAGAAATGAGAGTTCTGGAAATTTCTGATAAGACCGCTGCGTTGCTTTTATCCTATATTTATGCTATATTCTAAGATGCTATGGTCTAGAATAAAGATACAAGTTTTATTTAAAGATGAGTTAAAGGTAAAAAAATGTTTTCTGTGGTATGCGTATATAACAACGAGAAAAGTTTCAATAATTATTTACTAAAGAGTCTTGAGGAACAGAGTGCCAAATTCGAATTAATTAAGATAGATAACCGGCGAGGAACATTTAAGTCAGCTTCTAAGGCACTAAATTACGGAGGAGAAAAGGCAAAAGGTAAATATATATTATTTGCACATCAAGATGTAGTATTCTATAGTAAATTCTGGTTAGAAGATGTAGAGAAGATATTGGATAATATTTCCTCTTTAGGAATTGCCGGTTGTAGTGGAAAAATGGATAATGGCAAAAGACGCGGCTTTATGAAGGATAGGTGTCAGCTTTGGGGCAGGCCTTTTTCTAAACCGGAAGAGGTGCAAACTTTAGATGAGGGTGTACTAATAGTTCCCAAAGTAGTTTTTGATAGGTTAAAATTTGATGAGAAATTAGAGGGATGGCATGCTTATGGTGTAGATTATTGTTTGATGGTCAGAGAAAGAGGACTAAAAGCGTATGCTGTCCCGGCCTTTATTTATCATTATTCTCCCAGTCTGAATCTGGATTATAGCGATCTTTTTCAGGTGCATAAAAAGGTGTGGATTAAACATCGAGAAAATTTTCCTTGCATATTCACCACCTGTGGCAGACTTCATTGGACAAGATTAATGATTCCCTCTTTTATGAAAGTTTTAAGACCTCTTTATGGAAAAATATTTCCTGTTATACCTGAGTATAATACATTTTTTGAAAAAGAGTTATCTAATTATGGAAGAATTTTATTTTTACATTGGAGGAACGATTTTTTTAGTCAATCACGACTATTGCCCCACTCAATAAAGAGTGAATCTTTTTCTCCAAAGGTTACCTTGGGGGAAAAAGAGATTATCCATTACTATTTATCAAAAGAGGAGGCAGAAAAAAATAAATTTGGAGAAAAATCTTTTGATGCCTTGATTTTAACTCTGGAAGTGTTGGGTAACTCAAAAGATAGTTTGCTTTTTTTAAAAAAAATAGAAGGATGGGTAAAGAAAGAAGTTATAGTTATTGAGCCAAATAATGAAGTCTTTCTTGCCAGTGAAAGAGTATCTGCGGATTTACGAAAGCAGGACTTCGAAAGTTTTAGATTAAACGAGCGGGGAATGCTTAAGAGAAAAAAAACAAAAGATACAAAGCCAATCTATATAAAGGTAATCGAAAAGTAAGATGGGAACAAATTTTCCAAAGGTAGCTATTATTGTTCTTAGCTGGAACGGGTGGCAGGATACAGTAGAGTGCTTAGAGTCTCTGCAAAAAATTGATTATCCCTATTATGAAATTATAGTAGTAAATAACGGTTCTACGGATGATTCTATGGAAATGATAAAAAAATGGGCAGAAGGAAGTATTCCAATAAATACTAAATTTGTCAGTTTCAATCATACTTCCAAGCCTGTTAGATGTATTCAATATGAACGTGAGCTTGCTGAAGAAGGAGGTGATAGAAGGGAAAAAGAGTTTGATAAATTACCTCCTAACCGAAAGTTGACCATTATCTGTACCAGGGAAAATTTGGGTTTTGCAGGAGGAAACAACGTAGGAATAAGGTATGCTCTTAAAAAGGGTGATTTCAATTATTTTTTGATTTTGAACAATGATACAGTGGTTGCTCCAGATTTTCTCACCAGAATGGTGCAGACGGGAGAAACAGATGGAAAATTGGGAATAATAGGAGGAAAAATCTACTATTATGATAATCCTCAAAGAATCTGGTATGGTGGTGGTAGGATGGACCTGCGCAAGGCTTTGAGTTATCATGAATATTATAAGAAGACCGAGGCAGAATTAGAGAGAGAAATTAATTTTAAGAGCCTAAAAAAAGTGATAGAGGCTACTTTCATAACTGGCTGTTTGATGCTTATTAAAAAGGAGCTATTAGAGGATTTAGGGCTATTGCGCGAAGATTATTTTCTTTCAGTGGAGGATACTGATTTTTGTTATCGAGCCTTGAAAAATCACTGGAAGATGAGGGTTAATTTGGAGGCAAAGATTTGGCATAGAGTGGCTCCCACCAAAGGGGGAGAGGCTTCTTCTGTTAATGCTTATTACAAAACTCGCAATAGACTGTTTTTTGCTTTCGAAAATATTGAGGGAATAGAGCGCAAGCTAGTTTTCCTCTTCTTTTTTATCTTTTCCAGTCTTATCAGGATGTCAGTGTGGGCAATTTCTGGAAGAATGCAGGTGGTAAAAGGGACAGTGATAGGAGTGAGGGATTTCATAAGAGGGAGAAGGGGTAAAGTGGGAGAATGTCAGAAGAATTAGTTAAAGAGACATCGAATAAAATTAAAATAAGAAAGAATGAAATATCTATCGCTATAATTTCTATATTTATGGGTCTTTTACTAGGAAGTGTGGCCGGATGGTTTTCTGTTAACTCGAGCAGCCCAGAATTTCTATTTGTTTGTTTTGGCTTCCTCTTCTTATTAGTCTCTTTCTACAAACCTTTGTGGGGAATAGTAATTTTGATAGGTTTCTTTCTTTCTCCTACCTTATTTAGCTCCGAAGAAATAACTTCTCTGGAGGTTTTTTGGGGCGTGCTCTTTCTTATTGGCTTTGTCGGCGCATTGTTGAGAGCCTTCTTGCAGAAAAAAAAGCTACTTTTGTCCTTCAAGAAGGAAACTATACTCTGGCTAACCCTATTCTTTCTTCTTTGGGGTGCAGCCTCTTTACTCTTAAGTCTCAGGGAAGGAGAATCTGTTATCTGGTGGCTGAGAGAATATGTGGATTTTATAGGTTACTTTTTAATTTTTTGGCTGGTATGGTCTATTAGTAAAAAAGATGAGAAGAAATGGGTAAAGATATTACTTGGCCTTTTTTTAGGCATAGGGGTAATTAAAGGTCTTCAGCAGTTAGTCTATTATTATCAGTACTTTCCTGAGGCAATTGCTATTAACAATTTTCAAATTCTAAGAAGGGGTTCCTACGCAGAATTTTTTGGATTTCCTTGCTCTATTCTGGCAATGTGTTTTTATGTCTATAGCAAGAAACAGAGAGAGAAATTACTTTTTATTTTCCTCACTCTTTTTTTCTTGCTTTTTTTGGTTTTGAGTTTTACTCGCAGCATCTGGATGGGTTTTGCTGTTTCTTTTCTAATTTTACTTTTTAAGCTTGAGTCTTTTCGAGCCAGAATGATTAAAGTTATCTCTTATCTATCTGTGGCTATTATCGTTGTCATAGTAGGAGGATTCTTCTTGAGAAGAGAAATTATAGTCTATTTATTTGATTGGCTCAAAATTCGCTTTCTGTCATTTTTCAAGGTCGAAGCTCAGTTGTCTATTTTGGATCGTTTTTCAGAATGGAGGGCCTTGTGGGATTTGAGTTGGAAAAAACCTTTATTTGGACACGGAATTGGTAGTGGTTTTACTTTCTATTCAGTCAATCCCTGGAGTTGGGTTAGAGAAGGAGGGCTGGGTTTGGTGACCATAAGATATTCCCATAATGCATACTTGTACCTTTTCTATACCGTGGGAATAGTTGGTTTATCTCTTTTTATGATGCTAATTTTTAGTATAATCAAAAAAGCGAAGTTATTGCAAAGTGCAAGCAGTGATCCTTTTGTTAAGGCTTATTCTACTGCAATTCATTCTATTTGCTATGGTTTTTTGATTACAGCTATTGCCACACCCATATTCATAGGAAAAATAACCAGTGTTTATATTGGTTTGTTAATTGGCATATTTGTTGTTTTAGACAGAAGGCACCTTTTGCAAGAAGCTAAACATGAATGATGACTTTTGTATAGTTATTGTATTGACAAAATGAAAATACTCATGGTTGACCCATCCGGTTTCACCAGGCCCTATAATTATTGTCTTTGTAATGCTTTAGTTGGACAAAACTGCTTAGTTAAGCTCATAACCAGTAAAAGCATCCATCCTTTTCAATTAGAGAATAGGAGGTATCAGGAGAAAGAGTTGTTTTACAAGCGGAGTAATCCGTTGATTGATAGATATGGAGCTGGCTCAGTTCTTAGAATATTTAAAGGAGTTGAACATCTTGTTGACATGTATCACTTCACCAGATACACAAAAGATGAAAAAGCAGATATTATTCATGCGCAATGGTTTGCACTACCTGAAATTGATTGGCTATTTTTTAACGCTTTGAAATTACGGGTAAACAAACTGGTCTACACAGTCCATAATGTATTTCCCCACCAGAGAAAGGCAAGCGATAAATTGATCTTTAGCAAGATTTATGGGCTATTCGATGGGTTGATTACTCATACCCAATATAGTAAAAATCTTTTGATTAGGAAATTTGGCATCGCTTCTTCCAGAATTCACGTTATACCTCATGGCAATTTCAATTATTTATTGAGTTTGGATGATGCCAGGCATAATTTTTTATCCATCGGTAATGAAGTATCTCAAAAGAGGAATATCTTATTCTTTGGAAGAATACATCCATACAAAGGGCTAGACGTTCTTATCCGGGCTTTTGCTAAGGTTTCTAATGAGATAAAAGATGCTAACTTGCTAATTGTTGGTAAACCGCAAGTTAGTGTGAATTCTTATCGCAGATTGATTAATCAATGTGGCCTGAGTGATAAAGTTACCATGGTATTGGAATATGTACCAGATGAAGATATTAGAGCTTACTTTTCCATTTCTGATCTTGTAGTGTTACCATATAGGCAGATAGATCAAAGTGGGGTGGCACTTTTAGCGTGCACAATGGGAAAGCCAATTGTGGCTACAAATGTTGGAGGTTTAGATGAGGTAGTCTGCCATAGAAAAAATGGCAGATTGGTTACTCCAGGTGATGCTGATGCCTTAGCCGAAGCTGTCATAGAAATGCTTTTAGATAAGGAAAAACTTAGGGAATATGGGGACTTCTCCAGGAAACTGGCTGAGACAAAGTTCAATTGGGATTGTATAGCTGCAAGAACAACAGAGTTATACAAGAAATTAAAGACTCAATAATGAAAGATGTAATCTAAGGACGTTTTTAAATGAGTGGGGCTGATTTACCGATGGTTTCTATAGTTATCCCTATGCGTAACGAAGAGAAATATATTGGAAAGTGTTTGCAGTCCATATTAGAAAATAACTACCCGTTAAAGAAAATGGAGATTCTCCTAATTGATGGAATAAGCGAGGATGCAACCAGGGAAATGGCAGAAGGATATACTCAGCGCTATCCCTTTATAAGACTGTTAGACAACCACAGGAAAATCACTCCTGTGGCAATGAATATGGGCATTAAGCATGCGAGAGGCAAGATTATTATGAGAATCGATGCCCATACTACTTACGAAAAGGATTATATTTCAAAATGCGTGAAGTACTTGAATGAGTATAATGCTGATAATGTAGGTGGAATTATTAGAATAATTCCTAGAGAAAATACTCTTGTCGGCAAATGCATTGCTCTTGCCTCATCACATCCATTTGGCGGAGGCAATGCCTATTATAGAGTGGGTTCTAAAGAGTCAAGATGGGTGGATACTGTCCCTTTTGGATGCTACAGAAGAGAAGTCTTCCAGAAAGTAGGTCTCTATAATGAGAACCTGGTGAGAAGTCAGGATGTGGAGTTTAATTTAAGGTTAATAAGAAAGGGCGGTAAGATTCTTCTGCATCCGGAAATTGTGAGTTATTATCATATCCGCTCTAATCTCAAAGCTATTCTTAAGCATCGTTTCGCGGATGGAATCTGGGCTATTTATCCACTAAAATTTGTTAGGATGCCTTTATCGTGGCGGCATTATGTTCCTTTTACATTTGTGTTAAGTTTGATAGGTTCTATTATATTATTCCCTTTGTCTCCATTTTTTTTATGGTTGTTTTTATTTATAGTCGGTTCGTATTCTGTAGCCAATATTTATTTTTCTTGCAGGGTAGCTTTTTCCCAGAGAGATTTCAGATATTTACTTGTTATGCTGGCTATATTTGCTACACTTCATATAAGTTATGGTTTAGGTTCAATTTGGGGTGCAATAAAATTATTATTCCCAATAGAAAACTCTAGCTCATTATAAAGGTGTGCTTCAATAGAGAGGATTTATATATCCACCGAAGGACATTCCCCAGGTGAGGTGTGTCTCCTTGGCTTGAAGTTTCCTCAAAAATAAGTAGAATGAGAAAGAGGAAAAAGGCTCTTTTTGGCCCTTTAGAAGCCCTTGAAAATTGTTGTAAGAAGAAAGGTCTAAATAAATAAAGGAAAAAGTAAGCTATGTATATTTTCATTGGCATTATATCATTTTTATTAGCTTTGGCATTCACTCTCATAATTAGGAAACTGACGATGAAATATAATATCTATGATAATCCGAAGAATGATATTCTAAAGATACATAAACAGCCAATCTCTTGCCTTGGTGGGACAGCGATACTGTTAGCAATTTCTGTGGGTTTGGTAATAACTATTCTTTTTTTTGCAAAAGTGGATTGGTGGAAGCTATTTACTATTCTATTTTGTGGAGTTATGGTATTTGCACTTGGGTTGTGGGATGATTTAAAATGGAAGAATAGGAAAGATTATAAACCTAATAGTAAATTTATCTTGCAGATTTCAGTGAGTATTTTGGCTGGCATGATTTTATTTAATAGTGGTATCCGAATTCAATTTATCCCTATAGGAATTGTTGGTGTGATACTAACTGTTCTTTATGTATTTGGAGCAATCAATGCTGTGAATATGGAGGATGGATTAGATGGATTGGCAGGTGGTTTGGTTTGTATCTCTGTTTTAGGATTTGCAATACTATCCTATCTTACCTATGATAAACTGGCATTAATTCTGTCTCTATGCTTATTGGGAGCGGTCTCGGGATTCTTGATCTATAATTTCAGTCCTGCTTCTATATTTATGGGTGACAATGGGAGTCATTTTTTGGGATTTATGTTAGCTGCGTTGGCCATAGGATTTACTTCTAAGCCCTATGATGCAAGATGGTTCATAGGTCCTATCTTAATTATAGGGCTACCGGTATTTGACGGAGTATATACCGTACTCAGGAGATCGATACAAAGAAGGCCACTATTTATAGGAGATAGAGGGCATTTCTACGATCAATTGAATCATAGGGGTTTCAGTATTCGGCAAACCGTTCTCATTTGTTATCTCATTCAGAGTATACTGGTAGTTGGTGGACTGATTTTGACCTATTTCTGATAGCCTGAGGAATGGTGCAATCACTATGGGGATCTGGAAGAAGCTAGGAAGAAGCCAATGAGTAGGTAAAAGAATTAAATCGTAAAATAAAAGAGAGGAACAGTAGCTAAACAGGGGTTTAAGGTGAATAAGCATAGGTTGAACTATCCAATTCCTCTGTCACAACCTGATATTACAAACAGAGAAATTGATGCTGTTGTTTCGGTGCTAAAAACTCCCTATCTCAGTTTGGGGCCTAAATTACAAGAGTTTGAGAGGAAGATAGTTGATTATGTGGGTATTGAATATGCGGTAGCTGTTAACAGCGGCACAAGTGGACTGCATCTTATTGTGCGGGCAATGGAGATCAGGGAAGGGGATGAGGTAATAACCACTCCATTTAGTTTTATTGCCTCTGCCAACTGTATCCTTTTTGAAGGGGCAAAGCCGGTCTTTGTGGATATAGACCGGAAGACTTTGAATATTGATTGTGAACGGATTGAGGAAAAGATAAGTGATAAGACAAAGGCTATCTTAGCAGTCGATGTTTTTGGGCAACCTGCTGAATGGGATAGACTGCAGGAGATCGCCAAGAAATATAGCCTGAAGCTCATCGAGGATTCAGCTGAAGCTCTGGGGGCTGAATATAAGGGAGTGAAAGCTGGAAGCTTCGGTGATGCCGGCCTCTTTGCCTTCTATCCTAATAAGCAGATAACAACTGGTGAAGGTGGGGTTATTGTCAGTAACGATGAAAAGATAGCGAAACTTTGTGGAAGCATGAGGAATCAAGGTAGGGGCGAAGGCGAAAGCTGGCTGCAGCACGAGAGGCTAGGCTATAATTACAGGATAAGCGATATAAACTGCGTATTAGGCATTGCTCAGCTAAAAAGATTAGATGAGATTTTAGAGAAGCGGGAAAAAGTCGTCCAGATGTACAACCAAAGATTGAAAGGCCTGGAGGGAATAAAGATACCTTACGTCTCCTCGTGCGTGAAGATGAGCTGGTTCGTTTATGTGGTGCGTCTTAGGGATAACTATAGCCAAGAAGATAGGGATAGGACCTTGGGAGAGCTAAAGAAAAGGGGAATAGATTGTAGCAACTACTTTACTCCTATTCATCTTCAACCATTCTATAGGAGGATGTTTGGTTTTGAAGAAGGTGATTTTCCCATAACAGAAAAGGTATCCAAATCTACCATTGCTTTACCTTTTTATAATAATTTGCTAGAAATGCAAATAGATTATGTATGTGAAAATTTGAAAGAAATCCTGGAAGAAATGAGATGAAATTTTTGAATATACTGAAGGATTGGAAGCGAATTATAGCTATTGTAATTGACCTGGTCATTATCACTTTTACCTTTTACCTGGCTTTCTGGATTCGCTCTTTAGATGAAAGATTTCTCTTCCATGAGTACTTTGTTATATTTAGACAAACTTTACCCCTGGTAACTGTAGTTTATCTTTTCAGTTTCATTTTCTTTGGTCTCTACAAAGGACTATGGCAGTATGCTAGCGTTAAGGAATTGTTGAGGATATTTAAAGCAGTAGCAATCGGCTCTTTCTTGACGGTGGGAGGGATAGTTTTTATTCTTAACTTGCGCGTTTTTCCGCGCTCAGTCTATATAATTCATCCTCTCTTATTGTTTTTGTTTGTGGGAGCCAGCAGATTTGGAGGAAGGATTTTTAAGTATATATCGCCTTCATCCTTTTTAAATATCTCCCATTTGAAGCAAGTTATTTTAGTGGGGGCGGGAGATGCCGGAGAGATGATTGTGCGCGAGAGCCTGAGGCATCCAGAAAATGGGTATAGGATAATAGGTTTTGTTGATGACAATCCGGAGAAGGTAAATAAGGACATCCATGGAGTTAAAATTTTAGGACCTGTAGAGACCCTTCCAGGGATAGTAAAGAGAAAGAGTGTTGACGAGATAGTCATTACCATTCCCTCGGCTTCAAGAGAACAGATACGGAGAATTATTCACATCTGTGATGAGACAAAAGTTCCTTTTAAGATAACTCCCTCTTTATCTGATGTTATCGAAGGAAAGGTTGCTTTTGACCAGGTTAGAAAGGTGGAAGTAAAAGACATTCTGTCTAGAGAGGCTGTGAAACTTGACCTAGAAGGAATTTCCCATTATATCTCTGGTAAGAGAATACTTATTACAGGGGCAGGTGGCTCTATAGGTTCAGAGCTTTGTCGGCAACTGACTCGATTCAATCCAGAACTACTCATCTTATTTGGTCGGGGAGAGTTTAGTCTTTACAATACCGAAAGAGAGTTGAGGGAAAAATATCCTTCCCTGGCAGTGACGCCAGTTATTGCCAATATCAGAGACGAAAGTAGAACACGGGCAGTTCTAAATCATTATAAGCCCGATGTTATTTTTCATGTCGCTGCCCATAAACATGTTCCCTTAATGGAGGCTAATCCCTGTGAGGCCATTAAAAACAACGTTGTAGGCAGTAGAATTCTAATGGAAACAGCCGAGGACTATGATGTGAAGCGCTTTGTGCTTATCTCTACCGATAAGGCGGTCAATCCTGTTAATTTTATGGGGGTATCTAAAAGAATAGCAGAGCTCTTATTACAATCTATGGCTAAGCGAAATAGGTGTAAGTTTTCTGCGGTGAGATTTGGAAATGTTCTAGAAAGTAGAGGCAGTGTTGTGCCTTTATTTAAACGGCAAATTAGCAAAGGTGGCCCAATTACCATAACCCATCCTGAGGTAACGCGTTACTTTATGACGGTCTCTGAGGCAGCACAATTAGTAATTCAGGCTGGAGCAATGGGAGAAGGGGGAGAGATTTTTGTCCTGAATATGGGCGATCCAGTAAAGATAATAGATCTGGCGCGGGATCTTATTAGGTTATCTGGTTTTGAGCCGGAGATAGACATTAAGATAAAAGTAAGTGGTCTTCGTCCTGGGGAGAGAATGCACGAGAAACTTGTGGCTGAAGGAGAAAGAGTTCAAGCTACTCAACACGAGAAAATCCTGATTATTAAGCCTAATGAGGTGGAGGTAAGAAAATTAAGCGAAGTAGTGAAAGAATTAGAGAAACTAGCTGTAGAGGAGGATATTCAAGGACTGGTGAAGAAAATTAGAGAAATTGTTCCCGAGTTTAATCATCAAACCGAGAGTCGGCTTTATTGGTCGGCTCGTCAAGATAGAGCATCCGGAAGGAATGGATGAAGTTCTTCCTTCTTTAGATAAGATAATAGTCCAGAAAGAGATAATTTATCATGAAGCAACAATCAGTTAAATCTCAGAAGGGTGAAGTTGAATTTAGAGAAAAACTCTTTCAACAACAGGTTGAGGGAAAATGCATTTTTAATGATGAGTTTGACGCAAAAAACATCGAGAAAATACTCAGTGATAGGATGAAAAAAACATTTGATCAGATGACTTTACTGAAAGAAAGTGGACTTATTTTATCTCCCTATGTAGAGATTGGCGCAGAAAGATGTCAACGGTCACTAGTTATGGAAAATGATCTTGGCGCTACTGGTGCAGCAGTAGATATTTCTTACCATATGCTTAAAACCTGTGATTATTACAAGGATGTATTCAATAAAAGTAAAGTTCCATTAAGAATATGCTGTGATGCAAATAGTTTGCCATTTATGAGTAATTCTATTCCTTTTGTATTTTGTTATGAAACACTCCATCATTTTCCCGACCCGACTCCTATTACAAAAGAAATTCACAGGATACTCCCGGCCGGTGGGCATTTTTTCTTTGATGAAGAACCTTACAAAAGAGTCCTTCACATCAATTTATATAAAGGAAAAAAGGTGCATTCGAAAGAGCGGTTAAGTGCAAGAAAGATCAAAAAGATATTCAATTACTTTTTCTCCGAGAAGACCTGTAATGAAGTTGAGCACGGTATTATAGAAAATAAGAATATATCTATTAGTCTCTGGAAACAGGCACTAAGATTTTTTGATGAAAAGGATGTGAAATTAAAAATAGAATTTATCCAATCCGAATTGTTTAATCCGAGGTCATACATTAGCTTTATTCTGGCCTATCTGTTTGGTGGAATCATTTCCGGTATTTGTGGTAAACCTGGTAATGATATTAACGGGAATAAGTCCATTTATAGTGTTCTTATTTGTCCTTCATGTATGGAAAATGGCAGTGAAGTATTGTTGGATCAAAGAGGTTTATCATTTTTCTGCCCTAAATGTAGTAAAGAGTTTCCGATGGTAGACCGGATAATATTTTTACTTTCTTATACGAGGTTTGAAGAATTATATCCTGAAATATTTGAAGGCCTCAAGAAGAAACCAAAATGACATTGCCTTTAAGAAGCAATAACGCAATTAAACAGATTCGAAGAGATGAGAAGACTGCTATGTCAGATGTTGTAGTGGTAGGGGCAGGGCCAATTGGTTCTTATACTGCTTATCAACTTGCGGACCTGGGATTCGAAGTAGTTCTGATAGAAGAAGATAATGAGATAGGCAAGGATGTTATTTGCACAGGCGTTATTAGTACAGAAGCTTTCCAGCATTTTAATCTACCTAAAAGGTCTATAATTTCTGAAATAAAATCCATCTCTTTTTTCTCTCCTTCTTCTGTGACTATAGACTATACACCTTCTTCCACTTTGGCTTTTGTGGTAGATAGGGGTTTATTTGACCGGGGTATCTTAGAGCAAGCCAAGAAGAAAGGAGTGGATGTTCATTTGGGGGAGAAGGTTTGTCAGGTTAATAGTTATGAGGATTTTGTGGAAATAGAGTCGGGAAATGAACATTGTACGAAGAAGGTAAGAGCAAAAGTTGCAGTGCTCGCTACGGGCATTAACTACCAACTTCATCGGAGTTTGGGACTAGGCTTACCTACCGGTTTTATGCAGGGGACTCAGACGGAAGTGGAAGTTGAGGGTCTTTCTGAGACAGAGATTTATGTGGGGAAGAGAATCTCACCGGGAGCCTTTGCCTGGGCGCTGCCCCTGGGTAATGGATGGGCAAGGATGGGTATTTTAGCTGAGAGCAAAGGAGTTTCCCATCTTAAGGGATTCCTTAAAGAAAGGTTTGCTGGAAGAATTAAACAGGAAAGCCCTCGTATTTTTCAGAAAAGAATAGCCTGTGGAGCAATCAAAAGGAGTGTCAGAAATCGTATTCTTACAGTAGGAGAAGCGGCTGGTCAGGTAAAGACTACTACCGGTGGCGGCATCTTCTACGGTCTTTTATGTTCTGAGACAGCTGTAAATGTTCTTCAAGAAGGTTTTTCTAAGGGAGATCTAAGCGAAAAGCAACTTATCCAGTATGATAAATTATGGAAGTCTAAGCTGGGAAAAGAATTGAGAATGGGCATTTGGATGAGAAAAGTCATGAAAAAACTCACCGATAAGCAAATAGATAAGATCTTTAAATTTGTTCGAGAAAAAGTATCGGTGAGGGAGATGCTGGAGAGAAAAATCAAGTTCGATTATCATACTGGCGTGATTTCTTTAGGGTTAAGGCTTTTACGAGGACTTATCTAAAATTTCGCTCAAATTCAGATTATAGGAATCTATGTTGTGTATCCACCGAAGGTAGCTAAAAGAAGGTATTTCATGCGTTTCGTTGCTCGTTGCTAGTTGCTCGTCGCTCGAGAAAAAGAGTGACAGAAAAGAATTGTCCTGAGATTGCTTTTGGTAAAGGGAGAGCAGGTTGGAGAAAGGCATCTTATATCCAGTAGGTACCCCTATAGGAAACCTGGAGGATATTAGCTTAAGAGCTCTGGAAATTTTGAGAAAGGTATTTCTTATTGCTTGCGAGGATACCAGGCATACTCGTAAACTTCTATCCCATTATGATATTCATACCTCAGTTACCACTTTTTACCAACAAAACCAATTCAAAAAGGCTCCTTACCTAATCAATTGCTTAGAGAGCGGACAAGATATTGCATTGGTGAGTAAAGCAGGAATGCCAGGAATATCTGATCCCGGCTATTATCTGATAAGAGAAGCTGTGAAAGAGGGAATTAGAATTACACCCATTCCTGGTCCCACTGCCCTAATTACTGCTTTGATTGCTTCTGGTATTTCTATGGAAAGTTTTGTTTTTGAGGGCTTTTTGGGGAGAAGCAAGGCAAAGCGAAAAAAGAAATTGAACCGATTGAAGAAGGAAGGAAGGACTATCATTCTCTACGAGGCTCCTCATAGAATAAAGAAGATTTTGCCCGAGATCAGAGAAATTTTGGGAGAGCGACGTATAGCTATTGCCAGAGAGCTAACCAAGAAATTTGAGGAGATAATAAGAGGCAGAGTGAGTGAAGTAGAAGCAGTCTTTCTAAAGAAAGAGCCAAGGGGAGAGTTCACTCTAGTAATCGAGGGAAAACATTAATGGTGAATCGTATTTCGTGAATCGTGAATCGAAATTCGTCGCCCGTTGCTCGAAAAGAAAGAAAAATACCCTCTCCTCTGTGGGGAGAGGGATGGGGTGAGGGGGCGCGAGCGACTAGTAACGAGCAACCAGCAACGAAAAACAGCGGCGGAAGAAAATTGTCCTCAGACAGTTTCTGAAGGTGAAAAATTGAAGAGAGAAAAAACATCTTCTTTTCTGAAAAAGGTGGGTTGGATTCTAATGTTCATAGGGATACCGCTGGGTTCAGCTATAGGAGGTATTCCTTTTCTTTTGGCGGGTAAAATAATTGAGTCTTCCCGAAGAATAGAGAAGAATACAGTAGTAGTTTTAGCCATTCTTTTTGTGCTTTTCTTTTTCCCCTCGCTGATTAATGCCCAGAACAAATTACTTGCCTTGGGTTCAGTATTGAGTCTTGCCTTGATGATATATGCAATTTTTCTGGGAGTGAATTATATTATTCTTCGGGGCGAGTTCTTTAACCTTTTGATTAGAATACTTATTATCTCAGCCGCTCTTTCCAGTATTTATGCCTTGACCATTTATTTCGCTAATTTCGATTTCATATATTTTGGAACTAGGGCCAGGGCTCTTCTCGCCGGTGAGAATACCTTAGGAGGAGTGATGGTTTTTTCAATAATATGGACTCTCACTTACTTCATCCATACCGATGGCAGGAGAAAGGTATGGTTAGGCTTAGCTCTTTTGCTGATGATTTTGGCTCTGGTTTTTTCTTTCTCGCGAGGAGCCTGGTTGGGAGCTATAGGAGCTATGGTCAGTTACGGATTCTGGGAAAAGAGAGCTCGGATTAAAGTGGCTATTGTATTGCTTGTAGGGAGTGTTCTATTGCTTGGCTTTCCTTTCCTGCGCGGTCGCCTGATCTCTATAGGAAATTTTTTTCATCCTTTAACTCAGCAGAGAGTTTATATCTGGAAAGCTTCCTGGGATATGATAAAAGCTCATCCTCTACTAGGGGTGGGAATGGGTAATTTTTCTCTTGCCTATGAGGAATATATGATGGAGGGGGCTAGGATTTCTAATCCTTCTTTTGCTCATAATATCTTTTTGAATATATGGGTCGAGGGAGGGCTCCTGGTTTTACTTAGTTTCACGGGAATAGTTATTATTACTTTCGTAAAGGGATTTCGGTTGATAAGGTCCTCTAGCGGTCTATCAAGAGCAGTAGCTGTAGCTAGTTTTTCTGCTCTGCTCGGAATTCTCATTCACAATCAGGTAGATTGTACCTTGTATTCGATGCACGTGGGTCCTGTTTTTTGGCTGTTAGTGGGGATGATTATCTATGGGGAGAAATTTGCCTGGAAACAAAGCAAATTTTCTTAAAGTCTAATTATACGTTCGTCGAAAGACATTCCTCAAAAGAGAGCGTTTAGCGGATAGCGTATAGTGAAAAACAAAAAACGCAAAACTATAAACGGATGTTCATAGTTCATCGACAAAATAACACTCTCCTCTCCCCTCAGGGGAGAGATTAAGGTGAGGGGGAATGAACCACAAACAAGATAGTGAATT
>SDBU01002896.1_pt1 | contig 22312 bp, 43 predicted proteins | sample 2277071 | NCBI WGS metagenome assembly SDBU01 (sample SAMN10397929, study PRJNA504765) | marine sediment metagenome | isolation source: marine sediment core GS08_GC12, 126 cmbsf | place: Arctic Ocean: Gakkel Ridge, Loki's castle | collected 2008 | reverse complement strand
GTCATGTGTTGCCCTTTTCTCATGTTTTATCTCCACCAAATGAGTATCGCAATAAATATCACAATAAATAAGATTTCACCCGAAGTGATTCCATAGATTAGATTATTACCTACTGCAAAAAGTGGTAAAACAACTGGCGTAAGTAATGCAATTGGCGCACTGGCTAACAAAAGCGTTAAGCCAATAATCTCTTTTGTGTTTTGTCCTATATTATGCATTGGGAAAACTTCCTTTTTATGTCTATTAATTATAATAATTCCAGTTAATGTTGACGCTGAAAATCGCCGAGAACTATCATAAAAAATGTTATTATTGTAAGTAATATAATAAATTATATTTATATGTTTATATATAAACACATTCTAATGACGATTCCGGCGCATTTGGTGAGAAAAAAGTGTCTAACATAATGTCTTATGCTTTTTAGAGTGCCCATAGAAATAACATAGAAAATTCCTATCGCCCGATCTCTGGTCACCAAACAGGCGGTAGAGAGCGTCTACCCTGTAAAAATTATTACTTATTACTTATTGGCTATATTATATATTATATATGTTATTATATGTATATGTATGTTTATCAGTAAGTTAATAAGTTATAAGTAATTATATGAAATACTTGATTAGAGGCTCTCTAACCTGCAAGAACTCGATAATATAATAGATCCAGCGATAGGAATTTTCTAATCCACCAAAACGGCGGAATAACCAAGAAAAAGGGATGATCAGGCGTTTTGATGTTTGATCAGGTGGATAACACACGGGGTTTGACCTTTGCCACGCTTCTTTGAGCCGTCTGGGTAGTAGCGGAATCGATGGGTCTGTTCTTCTGTAAAGACTGAATCAACTTCTTCTTTGGGGATAACCTCAATCAGGCCTTTACTGATTGCATGGCTGACCTCGTCAGCAAATTCTTTATACTGACAGCCTATCAAAACCTCAAGTTCAGGTATTGTCGCATAGCCATCATGCTGTTCCAAATGACCCACAATTTCATCTACACCAAATCTTAAGTCTACCCGTGTCTTCATCATTTTCCCTGACCTAGATTTCCAGTTGAACAAGATTTTGTAAAACATGCCTTTAAATATCCTCATGTCTGCAATAGCACGTTCCATGTCTTCTTTGCAGATTAACATGATTCCTGGGTGAACATAATTGAACCGACTCGCCGCATAGATCATCGCTAATTTCAATAAGTTCTTTGACTGTTTCACTATGTAACTGCTTTCGCTTTTATCTTGGTTAACATAAGCTTCTGTTTGTTCCTCAAATGCATAATCCTTCCAAAGTTTAACAGCAATAGGATCTAAAATAAAGTCGTTCACGGTTGGCAATTCTCTCAATATTTTGGTAATATCAGCAATCAATTTCTTCGTTACAAGATCGACTGCTCCAGATGCAAAGAAGTAATCATCATCGTGACGTTTCGGTTTTCTCACTGGTTCAACAATCCATAAGAGCCGATTACCGAAACCCTGATTAAAGAAGCCTTTATCTAAATGGTCGTAGAAATCATTACTACCGGTCATCAGCATTGGGCAATGCACCCTACAACCGCCTTCATCTTGAAAGCCACGGGTGCCTTTTTGTTCAATCCATCCTTCATGTAGCTGTGACAAGTATTCGAGGATATCTGAACCTCGTTGATTTTTGATGTCTTTCAAAAGGGTTGTGATTTCATCACGTAAGATAAAGATGCTTGGATGGGGACTGAATTTTTTCCTGCCTTTAATACTTACTTTTGTTCCTGACACATATTCGGTCAGACTTGCGGTTGTGAACCGTTCCCGCAACCGTTCTTTTTCTCCCATAGCAAGGATAACATCTCTTGCCCACTCCATTAAAGGGGTTTTGTATCCGGTTCCAGAAGGTGCAATATAGATCATTGAGATATTGGCTTTTACAGTGCCTTCCTTATCCACAATTCTCGCATGTTCAAGAAAAGCTGAAATGAGAGAGATAGGGATAGCCTTCGCCCACATGTCACCAACAGGAAAACGTCTTTTCATATATGATTCAACACGCCCGATGATGCCTTTTTTCCATGATACACCAACAGCAAGTTTTTTGTTCTTGAGTGACATTTGAAAATCTTTTGCTTCTTGCACAATGTCTGGCGGCTCAGGCATATTCATATCCAATTCGTCTAATGATAATAACTTGTTAGATTCTTGGACTGGCTTTTTATCCGTCATCCTGTTACGTCTCCTTCTTCTGTGTTCTAACCCTCACCCTTTTGAAAAAATACGGCTGAACAGGGTAACCTTTCCCCCGGGGGATCGTTTGTAGTATTTCAGGGTGCCCTGATTGGCTTGCGATCTCTATTGCCTGGATGACCTGGTAGAGTGCAAAGCCGGAATAGAACTTGTGTGCATTGCCAATAAGCCAAAGATAGTCTTCAGGCTTGGAAACATTTGAAACGTCTCCACGCATAAAGACCTGTTTGACCATATCAAAGATAGACGATTCAGTGTAGCCTGCACTATTATATAGGACCGCCTGAATACTCTGCCTAACATCGCCTGTTATTAAGTTGGAATGTTCAATGACTTTTTCTCGGCTTATGACTTTTTCTAACAGATTTCTTACTTCTTGGACTCGTGGCTGTTTTAGCTGGATGATGAGACATTTATCGCAGACAGATTTTTTGATTTTGTAGTATTCGTTTGCTGTGAGGACGATTGGGTGGTTTGAGATTTTAATTATTTTTTCTAGTGTCGCCCAATTTGACATGCCATCGACTTCATCAAAAAGATATAATGATGGGATTAATGATTGTGATCGGGCTGATTCATAAAGTGGTTCTAGGTCAACTTTTCTACGTGAGTCTGATGCGTTTGTTTCTATTACATCATACCCTAGATCATCAGCTATGAGATAGATGATTGACGTTTTGCCTACGCCAGGTTTACCATAGAGCAGAATAGGCATACGTTCTTTGATTGCTTTTTTGATTTTGTTCAAAGACACTTTCGGTATAATGAAATTGTCGAGATTGATTTTGTCGTAGACGTTCATATATCTTTGCCCCTTAAACTATTAACACCGACAATTTTTTATATAGACAAACTGCACGGTTTTCTATTTTTTCTTTTTGATCTGTCGGCAACGATTTAAGTATCGACACTGACAATGATCTTCCTTTGTTCCTATACCTTTTACCTAATAGGAAATGCACATAGAATCTGTCCTTTAATGAAATACATTTTCCAAATCCATTGCATGCCATATATGATAGATCAATCGCCAATGCCATTGCCCGTTTATCTTCTTTGCGATAATTTAGAAATGATCTGAAATTCATTTTGATTCCACCTCATCTGGATCTTCTAGAAAGGCCTCAAAGAATGCAATAATGACAATTATAACACCTGCAAGACCTATGAGAATGCTAACCATAAATAATCCAAAGACCATATGCGATAGCCCAAGAATTATAGTAACGATTTGCAAAATAATTATTTCATTCGATCTCATTTTTTATTCCTCCTTTGCTTTATCTTAATCATTTTTAGTTCATATTTGTAACTCTCTAATATGTAATAGATATCACTTCGTATTTTTGGTTTTAACAATTTTATTCCTCCAGTGGTTTGAATTTTATTCTATTGAGTGTGCGATTTTCTTGGATCATTTTATTCACTAAATGACTAACATAACTATAATCCGTTTCTTCTTCAAAGTATATAGTAATAGACCACTGTTTTGATTTTCAATCTGTTTGTTCTGTGGGCTCATTCAGATCCCTCCTTCATTTTTTCGAGATACTCTCGATATATGGTCTTACATGACTCACAGAAATACCCAAACGGTTTATATCTATGGCTTTGGCTACGATGCCTAGTAGAAATGTAATGAGAAATATAGAGTCTGACCATACGATTATTGCATTCAGGGCAAATAGGATTCACTCAGAACCCCCCTTCTCCCTCATCTGTTCTACAGCATTATCATGGAGGTAATCCATATGAGGATCGTTTTCAACACAATCAGGATACCCAGCCCCCTCCTTAGGTGGATAAAAGGGTGTCACGATAGAATACTCATGAGAGTACCGAATACCTAATCGGACTCGGCGAACAATACTCGGGCTAGTCCTACCATCATGCATCCACCGATACAGAATATCATAGACTTTCTTACAAGACATTGAGAGGGTATTACCGATCTCCCGGGTAGTCGACCAAGGATGGCTAATGATCCAATCATGGATTTGTAAATATTGACTCACCCAGATCCCTCCTTTCGGTATGTTGCCTTCAAGTCATTGAGCTGGCAGATTACTTTCTCCAGTTCTTTGGTAATCCACTGCGGATCATGACTTCCTTCGCGTCGTAACTCTTGCAAAGTATAATAACGATGTTCGAGTAAATCCTTTTTGTTCTGTTCCCATTTCTCTGCCGTTCCACTTCCCATATTTTCGGGATGTACAAGTATCTCGTCTACAAAATCTATGTTACGTTGAAGTATAAAATCAAAACCGAATGGATTTGAAGTCAGTTTGGTCGTTTGCCCATTTGAGCATTTTCTTCTCGTAGTCTTATTTGGATTAGACATTTTACTTTTCTGCCTTCTTCTCTTCTCTAATTCGATTTTTGTAGACATATAGAGGTGTAATGCATCACCGATATTACACAGCGCTTCATCTGTTGTTTCTCCTTGGGAAATGCACCCTTTAAGTTCAGGTATACAGATAGTATATCCTCCTTCTTTTTGTGCCCTTAAAATAATGTGATAACATTGTTTCATTTCTTTTTCCCCCTGTATTTGCACCAACATTCCCAACATTTTTCTTTTGATCCCATTCGACCTACAGTCTCAAGCCATTCAAGATATGCTGTCATTGATAGGGAGTTACAGTCAAGTATGACTATTTCGCTTGTATGCCCACATTTATAGTCTGTCATTTCTTTGCCTCCTTTACTATGTTTTCATGTATCTGTATTCCACGACATATTTTACAGAGCCGATCTTTTGGTACTTCTTGGTGACGCTTTTCACTAGTGGTGAGTTTCTTTCCGCATTTTGCACAGAACCTTACAAAGTGTTTAACCATTTCTTTATTCCTCCTTGTCCCATGCTATTAGGACTTTACTGATATTTTCATTACTCATTTTTTTGACTTTCTTTTCAAATCCTTTTCTGGTTTTTCTCACTATAATAATTCCTACTTTCTTTGCACATACAGGTCCATATTCTCTTGCTATGCTGTTGGGATTTGTAAGTTCACGGTTGCATCGTTTACATCTTGTCATATTTATTCCTCCTATGATGAACATCTTGTAATAGAATTATTACAGGCTATTGTAAAGTGTGTTCCCATGTGATTATCTAATTGCGCCATAGAAACATGGATTCCACATTGTCTGCAAAAAAAGAACTTCGGAATTAGATATACAATATTTGGAATCTTTATTTGATTTTTCATATTGCAACCTCCTTTATGAAAAGAACTTTTTGTATTTCTTTACTAACCCAATCGATATTATTTATAATTTGATTAGACTTAAATCTGATAACATTGTAGCCCAATTTAATAAGAGCTATATCTCGTTTTCGATCGTCTTCTTTACAATCAAATCCTTCATGCTGTGATCCATCAGCCTCAACAATAATATTCCTTTCTGGAAAAAAGAAATCTACTCGGATATATTTAATTTTATTATCTACAAAAATTCTAAACCCCTTTTCCCGTATATAATTTCTAATATTATATTTTTGTAATAAATCAATTATAATTTTTTCAATGTAACTAGGATTTATCTGCTTGAAAAACGAATTCGTTCTAAATTGATGTTCTCTATACTTTTCGTCTTTCCATTTATTTTTCATTTTCTCGCTACGGTTTCTTCGTATTTCGGGTTTAATTGAGAATTTTTGTAAACCTGCAACTGTTCTTTTTCTAATATCTGGATTTTGCCAATTCTTTGTTGCCGTTTGTTTAATCTTCTGTTTCTGTTCCTCTGTCATAGATACACCTTTGTTACATGATGTTTTACCTTTCATCGCCTTGCTTTGCTTTGCTTTTTGTTTTTCTGATACTTTCTGACCAAGTCTAGATTTGTTTCCTTTTAATCTAATACTAATCTTCTTTTTGGTTTCATCCGAGTGAGGTCCACGTTTTCTTCCTTTCTGTGATTCACTTATTCTTTTATTTCTATCTTGATATTGTTTGGTATCTTTATTTTTTTTGTGCCATTGCTTTAGACTTACATTAAGTTTTCTTTGATGTTCCTTGTTTCGGCGATAACCTTTCTTTACCATTTATATTCACCTAGAGATTCCATAAACATATACCATCCGTAACACAGCGAATTTGGAAGGGACACCATGCGCATAATGCTCCTCTCCGTTTCGGGAACTGTCCCGCTAATACGCCATCTCTGCATGATATAAGTTCTTGAATAAGCCAAGAATCAGTCATCGCTGGAAGATCGATTTGCAGATTGTTTTGTAGCATCAGGAACATTGTCTTAGGCATTTCATAGTTTAGGCTACGGATAAGTATTTCATACATCTTGCCCTGAAACGCCATTGGAGGATACAGTGTGATCGCCGCGCCCGTTTTCCAATCTATGAGTAGTCCTAGAACGGGAGAATAAAAGTCTATGATTCCTCTGATTTTGATAGGATCAATTGGGTTTATCGTTGTTGATATTTTTTTCTCAATAATTGCCCCCCGCAAAAGGTCAGGACATTTATTGCGTAGATCAATAAAGAAGTTGGAAAAATTATCTAGACATTTATTGGCTCTAGGCTTCAAAGTGTTTAAAGAATTATCCCATAAGTCTTTCATGATTGATTCGAGCAAATCTTTTGTTTCTGGGTGTGACGCTGTTTTCGCTTCTTGCATTCTCAGGAACGTTTTGATGGTTTCGTGAACGATTGTTCCTACGTCTGCATACCGGCGATCTGTCTTGCTTGTGATTTGATCTTCAAAGATCATTTTCCAATGAAAGCCACATTGTGTGTATCTGTTCTTTTTAGAGGCAGACCACACATACTCTTTCATTTGTTCTGTGACGCTTTCCATTCGTGAACAATCCTCCACAATACCCTGATCGATTCTTTGACATCGAAATTGTATGTCGCTATGAAAGTTCCGAATGTGGATACTAGGATTAAATGCACCTCTTTGGGTGAGAGTTTTTTCTTTTCTAGATAGTTCATTAATGACAGATTGATTTTGGTCATCTCTTTATCTGTTTTCTTGACACGTTTCTTTACGGGGTGTTTATCCATTTTTCTGATCCTCCTTCTGCTGTTAATGCTGGACATCGCAACAAATGTGGCATAATCCAAGCGTATGAAATAAAGCTGATAACATGGATTAGTGGATGCCCGCCACGTCTAGTGTTTGACTCTAGATCGGAGAGCTTGACAAATAGCCTCGCCTGGTATTCTCTCCATTTAGGTTCGAATGAAGATATTTTCTCAAAAAATTCATTCACGATTAGATTTACATCGAATGCGTTATTAATGTATGCGTCCTCGATTAGTTCCCGTGCATGATCGAAGTCTCCATTTAGTGCGACCATTAAGGCGTTTGCGGCTTCTTTAACTTTAATGAGCTGATATATCGAAGCCGTATTAATTGTTTTTTCTGGTGTTATTATTCTTTCGAGATTATTGATTGTAGTTCTTAAATCGCCTCGATTGATTGTCGCAAAGAATTTTAATTGTTCCATTTTTGTTTTGATTTCTTCTTTATGTATCCCCTCGCCAATGAGAACTTTTACAACTGCTAATAATACTTGGCTGTCACTTAATGGGGAGAAATTGTGAATTGTGCATCGGGACTTTATTGCAGGCTTAATCTTCCAATCATCGTTGCATGATAGAATAAAGATTGTATCGCCTGATTCTTCCATGATGCGTCTTAATGCGTCTTGTGCTTCCGGGGTCATTGCATCAGCTTCATCGAGAAAAATGATCCGTCGCCCTGCGATCTTTGATAAACGCTTGATCTTTCCTCTGACAATAGCAATTCCACGTTCATCAGATGCATTTTGTGAAATAAGTTTGTTTCTCCATTGATCATTAAATAATGCTCTGGCTATGAGTTCACCGAGTGTAGTCTTCCCGGTCCCTGGAGGGCCTTTAAAGAGAAGGTGAGGTATGTCACCTTTCTTTATGTAATTCTCGATCTCTGCAACAACTTGCTTTTGACCGATTACTTCTTTGAAGGTTTTAGGTCTGTATTTGTCCACCAATCGTGTCATTCTTCTTCCTCCAGATCCTGTCTAAATGCTTTGTTGAAGCAGTCTTCACAAACACCTTTATCGAATATAGGTCCATATGTATAGGCAAAGTGTTGTCCGCAACTGATACATTTCTTTTTGTATTTGATTGAGACAATGATACCAAGAATTAATCCTGATAGACCTATTAATCCTCCTACTATTAGGACAATCATAAGCAAATGAACTCCGGCTAATGATGCATAACATACATTGCACGGTTGATTCAGTATGTATACAAATGGCATGACTATTGAAAACATTATTGAAAACATTATCATATAGTCTGCAATATCTAGTAGTGTTTCTTTTTTGATTCTATTCATTTTTATTTTCCTCCTTAAACATTTCATCGAGACATTTTTCACATAGTCCTTTTGTGCCCTTTGGACGACCGTAAAGGATTTTTACTGTCTTTTCACATTGGACACAGAATCTAATCTCGTTATCATCCATATAGACCCAAGCTATGGTATTAATTAACATTAGCACTATACCTATGATTGCAGTCCAAGCTGTCACTAGGATATATGTATCATAATACCAGACCATTGTTAAGATCATACACGGTGAACATATTTCTTCTCGATGCAAAAAATATGAAATTCCTAGAGTAGCAATAAATGTAAAACACATTATCACAAAAAATATGGAAGTGTTTAACACCCGATCTTTTGTTATTATTTTCATTTAGGTTCCTCCTGTTTTGGTTCTGTTTTCTTTTCTAGTATTTCTTTTTTGAAGAAAGCTAGTCCTACAATGATCCCAAAGAACATGGCTAATAATTGATTGACTAATGTTAATAATATAATGGCAATTATGAACCATGCAGAGATTACATTTGGTGTTTTTATCTTTGGCAGTTTAGGTATGTGTTTTCTGTTCTGATAGATAAAGACAGATAACTGGTATAGGATAAATAATCCTACCACGCCTGAAACAATCATTGTAATACCTACAAGTTGGACTATGAGTAATCCATCCATATACGGATACATATTATTCAATAACAATACGATTGAATAAGCCATGTATGCTAATACTACTAGACAAAAGATGCCTGATAGTAGTCGTTCAATAGAGGACGGAATACGTTTGAACTTCAATTTTTTTTCTTTTAGATTTTTCAAATTATTAATTGCTTCCTGTTCTGGAATGTTTTTTGTTGTGTCTTGTTCTTTAAGTCTTTTTATGTTTAACTCATTTGTTGACATTTATTTTTCCTCCTGTTCATTACTACTCTCCTCAATAGTAGAGACATGAATGTGCCACAATAATTTACATCTTTTGCATTCATAAATCCAATTATGTATAATAGGTGTTTCAAGATCGGGGCGATGAATTAAAGTATCATGTCCACAGTGTGAACAAAATGTAATAAATTCTGTTTTTGGTTCACCGGCAAGGTCAATGCGGAGATTATGAAGTTTTCTATTTGCATCGCCTAACATTTTGTCGGCTGATTCAATAGGCATACTGATAAAACAATCTCCTACATAGATTTCGATTATTAGACGATTATCTTTTTTTAGTCTACAATAGCCTACACCGAAACGGTCATTTGTTTCCTTGTTGTCATAAACAGGCAATGTAGGATTTTTACTACTTTTAAATTCGACATTGACTTTCTTTGGCTGTCGTTTCTTTGCTTTGAATAACATTTTTTCTGACATTTACTTTTCCTCCTACGATATTTGATGGTTGTTTGCTTTTGCTCTTGTATCCAATTCTTCTAATATCTCTTGGGTGAGCATACCCAGAAGATTAGACATATCCGCCACATCATCGAGTGTGAGACCAAAATCGCTGATTTCCGTGAGCTTGAAATTAATCATGTCGATCTTTTGAGAAAGTTTCATTATGTAGTATGCGATATTATATCCAAGCCAACTTGTCCCTTTTCTTTGTCATGTGAAAAAAGAATTTCGTTTGATCGGACATTGATTTGTTCCTTTACTTTTAGTAAGGCTAGGTAGTCTTCGTGATCTCCTTTTGATACTTTATAGTCTATCATTTGCTTAATGTATTTATCTCTTTCTTTCAAGTTCATTCTCGTATTTCCTCCTATTCTGTTCTTTGAGAGCTTTTTTCCCTGCTTCAAATTCTTTCCGATCCCTGGATACTGGGTGTTCGGGGTCAGAGTAGTCCATGAATTTAGGTTGCATATGGGCATAATATTCAAATTCTTCAAAAGATCTACTTATCGTTCTCCTAATTTCTGATTTCTTATTGAAAGGATTTTCTGTTGCGAATCTCAAATGTATGGACGAACATTTCCCTTCACAATTGATTACCATAGAACCGTCGTATGATAAAATAATGTTCGAGATTTTATGCCCATGTTTACACCGCATAGTTGATATGTTAACATAATTTGCCCCATGTGTTTTCCTATGCTGTTTCCAAATACGATTGCATTCCATAACTTCTTCTGTCGTCCTGTGTGCGTGATCACCAAAATTTTCTTTGTTGAAACTACAAACAAGTCTTCCCGCTTTGCAATCCGTTTCATGTTGGATTGCTTCACGTTTGGAATCGAAGTATTTTATTACGCATACGCATTCAGGAAAATACATTCGTCCCACAATAGCATGTTTAATAATTTTTTCTTTTCTTGTCACCATTTTAATTCAACTCTCCGAATTTTTTGTTGTATGATGCATAATCCATAATTTCAAAAGTCTTTGATTCTCCGTAACTTTTCGTTCTCAAATTCGTGGACCCATTCTTTCATCAAATCTGCGTTTAATGTGGCAGGTCCTTCTGTGTCCATTATCATGTGTTCATTAATGTAATCGAGTATATCGTTTATCTTGATCTTCATTTGTCTTCCTCCGTTAGATTTGGTAATCTTTGAATATGGTAATATACTTCCATATTACGTTCTTTGGCTATATTATGTTCCTTTGTGGCTCCGATACTGTCTTTCCAATCATGGGTCATAATGATGGCGTCACATCTCTTTAAGATTTCAATGTCGCCTTGAATCCATGTATCATCTGTGATGTCTATAGTTTGGCATGCATCGAAGCCTGCTGTATTCTTGTGTGGACAGATTACTGCCCAACCTTTCTTCCAACATTCAATGGACAACCGAGATGCATTGAGAATATTTTGTAAGATGTCGTGATGATTGTATCCCTTGTATGGACCTGCTACATATATAATTTTCATGTTCATTTCCTCCTAGATTAATTGACGCCTGCGTTTCCCTTTTTCTTTGTTTTGAGTTTATTCCAGATGTAAAGGTGTTCGCCTGAATCTTTTCTGTCCTGGTAGATAACGATTAACTCTCCATTATGTCCTTCACGTTTGATCGCGCCTCTGATGCGATTGGCAAGGCTTTTGAGAGTAGGTTCGTTTGCTTCTCTATGAACTTCTGTGTATTCACTGTCGAAGAAATGTTCCAAGTTTATTTGGACAAATTTTCGGCTTGGTGGTATTTTTTTAACTTCTATATATTTCATGTTTATTTTCCTCCTAATGTATTGTTTTTTGTATTGATATAAAGATAGAACCATATCCATAATATAACGAGGCTCATAATGGACATCGTTATTGGTGCCCCGTCATAGAACGGGTGCGGCACATAGTAGGCTGATACAGTTATCCAATAATTTATTCCGTAAAAGAGAAAGCCCAAAATTATGAGGGTTAATGAACCGACAGTCAAATGTGCTTTCTGTTTATCGCTGGTAGTGAGTCCGTATAGACAGACCATTCCCGCTATGCATTGCAGAATGTTTATTGTTATTATTAACATTGTTTTTCCTCCTTATAATATTCTATATTTCATTTACTAGAATTTGATTATTCACCAAGGCTCATCCTCTATTCTAATTTCAGGCAAGCCTGAATTGTATCGGTTGTTAATTGTTATAGAAACATAATTTCCAGTCACCTTAATAAAATGGAGTAGATCATTTATGTCTTTGATTTTCATCGTCCAAACATCTGATCTATATTTTTTGTCTTTAATTTTTTCAAGACGTAAACGATTAAAATATTCGTGTCCTTTTTTAAGAGGGGGAAAATCTTTTATTTCATTGAACATTGCTGGACTAGATTCCCTGATAATAACAAACTTCATTTTTACCACCTAGAGTTTACTTTTCATTACTTTGTGAACTTGTAATACTTTCTTGTTGCCTATGTTTGGCAGGTCTTTCCAGTTTGGATAATTCTTGAGTGCCATATACAAATTTTTGTAGTTCGATAATATGAGTCTCGCGGTTTCTTCGCCGATGAGCGGAAATTGGCAGAGGACGCCGAGCGCTCTGTCTTCAGGCTTCATTTTGACTGTTTCGATTTTTGGTAGCCGTATGAGGGGCTTCTCGATTTTTCTGTCTACGGCTTTGAGAAAGATTGCCGTGCCGTATGCTGTGCTTGTTTGAAAGATTGAGATGCGGCCTGATTCTCCGTCTGGTGATCGTTTGAGAATTGTTCCTGCTACACTTGAATAATACTGGTTCTCAGTCATGGATCTTTCGACTAATGCCAGATCAACAATTCCTTCTATGATACAAATCGACCAAGGGTATGCTATGGACATCTTGACGAGTTGGTTATTCAAATGTTTTGATTGGAGTGAGCCAATATAGTCTCCAGCACTTTTTCGTTCAATGCAAATGTCGCCTATGAGGTAGTCGCCAATATCGAGTGTTTCGATCCTGTATTCTGCATCAATTACTTTGAGCATAGCTGGGACTTTTGAACGGGTCTCTCTTGAATCAACGATAATCATTTTCTTTTCCTCCTATTCACGCATTAATTTTTCTAAATCCATTTTTGGGTAGTCTAAAAAGCCTGTAATAATGTTTCCATCGTTATCAAAAGCATTAATATTTATGTCATCAATATTTATATCTAAATGTTTTTTGCAATATTCCCTGATACTTATTTTGTGAATTAACTTTGTCACATATAGACTCTCCGTTCTAATTCTATTCCGGCTGGATTGATTTCTCTGTCAATGTGTCTGACTTTCACATTTAAGTTATGTTCTCTAGCAAGGTTCCACGCTTTGTTTCTGTAGATTATGAGACTATGCTTCTTTGTCTGCCAGAGCTTTGGAATGTTTTCTGTAGGGTTATATTGTTGCACACTGTTGTTAGAGTCTGACATTACCATTAATGGGTCTTCTTTGTTGAACGGGGTCCGTTTACAGTAGTTAATCCAATACTCTAAGGCGTAGACGATGGCGTGCCATTCTGCTTCATTGCTAGATTTCGCTTCTGAAAAATGTGTGACAATCTCATGTGGCGCATTTTCGTCAGGCTCCAATACGATACAAATTATAGATTTTCGTTTTGAGAGATCCTTTTGATTGTTACCGATACATTGCCCGTCCGTATAAATCATCATTTATTAATTCCTCCTTTATGGGGTTGAGTAAATATAAAAACTTATAAGATTTGATGTCTTCAAAAGATTTTTACTAAACCTGTCCATAGAGCTAGATTTTTGTGCAAGAACAAATGGATACACAGACAAGATTTTTAATAAAATTTTCATAGATTTCTTCATTCTTGTTTCACCTCTAGCCACGGAACATCTTTTAGACTGTTGTAGACTTCTTTCAGGAAAAACGTTGCTACTCGATTTATAGCTTTACCATGTGCTTTATATCTAGGATCGCCTTTCTTCAGAAATTGTTTTTTGATTTTATTGTAGAGCTTGGAGTATTTTGAGTCTTTTGATTTAATAAAACATCCAACAATGTTATACATAACGCCTTTAGCGTTTCGATTATATTTGAATGATCCACCTGAGTCTCGGCGGTCTTTTGTTGATATGCCTGTGCCGTTTGTTGAATTAGTGTAGCCACAATATGCTAGGTATTTCCCCTGAGATGGAAAAGTGTTCGGGTGTGCGAAACAGAATAATTCCCCTAGTAGAATAGCACCGACACCTCGCCGACCTGCGTCTCTCAATATTGTTAACTGGGGCTTGAGAATCTTTTCTAGATGTTTTCCGACTTCACGTTTTTCACGTTCAAGTGTTTTCTGGAAATCAATATACTCTTGGAACTCGTAGCCAAATTCTTTGAGGAACGCTTTCTGTTTGTTCTTGATAGCCGCACAATCTTTGGTGACACGGATATAATACTTGATCATGGCCTCATACTCTAGTTTCTGTTTTCCTTTTTTATCAATCTCAACGAAAGCTGATTTATTCGTTTTATATAGTTGACGAATAAAGAGTGGATCAGTGAGATCAGATTTTTTATATTTTGGATATTCTTTTCTAATTTCTTTGACAAGTTGTCCTGCACACTGATAGACCTTATTGGTTGAGAATAATGGTTCTAATGTGAAATATGGGCAACCTCGTTCCATGTAGATTTCATCGTTTGTGAAGTCTAGTTTGCTTGTTTCTTTAACGTCTTGACCTCTGGCTCCTATGTATGTGTGGGGTTTTGCTCGACCCCAGTCGATAAAGATTTTTGTCATTATTTTTTGCACCTCGTTCTAGGACAATACGGATATTAAACTGTTGTCAGATTTTGGATATTATTATATACAGAGATTTTTCCATACTGCCTGTCTAGAGAGGAATATTAATGCATTCTCAGATTTTGATTTAAATATTAGATTTTGATTCTCCTTCGATTTGTTTGTGGGGCTTGGTAAATATTAACAGATCATAAGATTTTTGAATATTCGTTTATAAGATTTTTGCCAAGCCTGTCCACGCTACCATACTTCACTCACCTTCGCAGTATTCCTTATGTGCGATCTTCCTATCCCGATCATGTCAAGAAACGTATCGACACTCGACCAAATATCTGATTCGATTTTCTTGTAATTGATAAGTGTGCCTTTTGGGATCTGGCGGTCATCAAGATAAGCCAGCCATTTTGTTTCTGGTTTTGTCGGTATTCTTTTGACTGGTAATATTTTCACTTGATCGCCTTGCCTGATGTTTAAGGCTAGATGTTTGTTTGCATATAATGATGCCTGATAGTAGTAGGCTTTGGAAATCAGTGATTCCTTGATGTCTATCGGTTTAGATAACTGCACTCGTATAGCTAGCTTTTCAAGAGGAAGATTTCTGATATTTGAGAATTTGTTAATGACGTATTCATTGATTTTTGGGATTGATTCACGCTTCAAGATTTTTGTCAGAATGTCTTTCTGGAGTTCTTTGATAAATTGTGATGTTGATCTCCGCCTAGTTTCGTAGCCACGGATCTTGATGTAGTCTGCGGGTTTGCCCTTTGCGAAGCATACGTGGCCTGCATACCGCTTCTTTGCGCCTGAGAAAATTGATGTATCGAAGAGTTCATCCAGCTTAACTTTGAGGTATCGTGGAATCTTCTTCGAGTCTGCATACGCATTAAGTGCATCATTGATAATAATCACAATGGCATCTGACTCGGAAGGGTCAGTTGTTTTGTGCTTGATGAAAATAGAATCCGTGTCTCCATATAGAACATTGTAGCCTTTAGCTTTTGCACTATCCCGCAGGAACCATAATCCTTCTCTTGCTTCTCTCGTAACTTTTTGGGCGTCAGGTAATGAGAATAGTCTAAATTCTAGAGAGCCCATGACACCCCAGGATGATTCGAGAATGAATTTTGCGGCGTCTTTTGTAATTTCTTTGACTACATAAAAAGGATCATCCCGTGGAGTGGCATCGAGAATTTTTTCATATTTATCTCTGTTCTTTATTAGGAAGGAGTTGACGGCTGGCATGATAACTCTATCCTTATCAGGAGAGATTTTAAATGCGATAACAATATAGGCGTAGTATCTGGACATATCGTAGATGCCTAGCCACTCTATGAAACCTTTTGGGGCTTTGAAAACGCTTCCGCCTTTGAGTCCTCTCCCTTTCTTATTTCTGTCATTTGTCGGGAGGGCTATACCTAGATCTTTTGATATTCTTAATGTGATTGTGTCAATTAAAATCATATTAGAGAGTGCATATTTGATGTTCTCTAACCCACATGTGTTCATTATCGCAAAGAAGTATCGGATCAGCTGATATTTTTGGTCGATTAAAAAACAGTATTCGACATCTTTCTTGTTGTAGAGCAGGAATTTTGATTTGTCCTGTGCAGTGTAAAATTCGTTGTGGTATTCAGATGCAACAACCTCATCGGTCAGCTTTTCTTCTAGGACGACTTCTTTCAGTCTGTTGCCTAACCGTTTATAGACTTTAGCGTAGCCGTCAAGAAGATCAAAGGGCTGTATCCCGGTATCATAGAGTTCCATATCAAACTGTTTCATCCGATTTGTAAGGTATTCCCAGTCGAAACGTATAAAGTTCCATCCAGTAATAAAATCAGGTTTTAATTGTTTAAGATATGTATTGAGTGACTCAAGCAACTCATCTTCCTTTGTAAATACAAAGACTTCCGTATTATGAGGTTTTGTAGGACGGATTTTCTTATAGTCTTCGTTTTCATCGAGATAAAATTCTAAATATCTTTTGAAATAGGAATCATAGACCGTGAGTCCACAAACGGGATACTCTGCATTTTTAGGATTGGGCATAATGTCCGAGTTTGTTTCAATATCACAATAGCAGATGAGGGGACCGATTAAGTCGCCTTTGTGTGGAATCAGGTCTGTGTAATGGACTGTTGTTTTGTTTGAGAGGATTTCAAATTGTCCAAAGATTTTTTGGTCGATTAGCATCCTCCTGATGAAGGGAATATCTGCTTCCTGTGTTGAAGGCAATGTTTGTTTTAATCGTGGAACATCGCTAGGGTGTTGTGTCGTGATTTTTGTTAAAAGGTTTTCTTCAATGGATTTTGTTGTGGTCTGTTCTATTGAAATAATCCGGGCATCGTTGGGGATATGGTTTGAGGTCTCTGTGTAGAAATATGATTGGAACCCATAGACTTCTATGATCACTTTGTCGTATGCATCGCTCCGGCAATGCAACAGAAAATTACCGTCCTCACTAAAATCTGTTTTAATAATCTGATAGACTACCATATATTAGTCACACTCTTTTTTGCTGTGCAACGTTTGCCTGAATGCAGGAGAGAATGCGAAGAATTTTTTATTCTCTTTGTAACATCTCCTTTCATAATTTTTTTAATGTCAGGTCGTTCAAGTTTTGTGTGGCCGTATCCTGTTAATATATAAACATCAAAATCGGCTTCAAACAAATGATCGGAAAATACTGATGATACTTTTCCTAGATATTCTGATCGTTGCGTAGTGCAACGAATTTCTTCAAGCAAATGAAATGTAGATATACCCCGTCCAAATACTTTTTTATTTAAGTGCTTATTCATGTTTGCATAATAATTAGATGGGACTATTATTAAACGTGGAAAAGGGTGATTGTGTGAGTATTCAAATAATATCATTGAGAATGTTTCTTCACCTTCCATATTTTTAGGATACAATTCAGGCACTTGAGAAATTATACTGTTAATATGTCTCATACCGTATATAGTAATTTGCATTTTTATTCCTCCTTTACTTTATTTACAAAGTCCAAAATCTCTTGAATTTGATCTTTGTATTTTTGTATTGCTTTCTTATGATCAAAATGTGGTTTCATTGTTAGATACATTCTTGCATATTCAATATCCTCCTCCAGAATTTTTTTCCTATCATCTAATGCTCTTTGAACTGTTTGCGGGATTTTCATTTAGATTACCCATCCATTGTTTAATAGAAATGTCTTGTATGCATCATAGTAGATCATTGTATTAAGTGGCATATATGCATAACAAAATATTATAGTTACCAAAAGAATGGCTACTATAATTACAAACAATGAAGTGCCTTCGAAGTCATCTTCTTTCATTTTAAAGGCTACCCTGATTAAGCCTATTAATACGCCTGCTAATATAATTATAGTATATATTCCTTCTATGTATGCTAGACCGCTATCTACCCAGGTAATGAGTTTGACCATGTCTGCGATTGATTCTGTCATTTTAAAATCCTCCTTTCTCCATTGTATCGTGTAATTTCTTGAGCAATTTACCTAAGTCATTCGTTATCTCATGCATTTTCTCTCTGGAAAGTCCTCTTACAAGAACATCATTTCCTGTGATAACTGGCATGGGAACAGGTTCGTATGCAGGTTCAGCGTTACCATCTTCATCATATTCTAAATATACTGTGCGTATATCTTTGTATAACTTTGGTTGCAATATACTATCTTTTACTTCTCCAAGAACTGATATTGAACCTGTTATAGTATTGTTCTGTTCCGTGAGTGTATCTACCAGAATTTGATCTGCTTCCACTTGACTCTCTGCTTTCACAATGAATGTGTATTCAAAGTATTTTTTTGTTTCTTTTATTTCTACTGCTTGTGTCATTTTTTATTTTCCTCCGATTTTTTTATTTCCTCTATAAACTTTTGTATCCATCTTCCTTGTCTCTTTTCATGGTGGCAATTGCCATAACAAAGTGTATTACAAATTCAACTTCTGGTTGTAAATCTTTCACGAAAGAATTTAAATTTTCAAATCCTTCGATTTTTTTCAGTCTATCACCAAGTTCAACAATATATACCTGTCTATTTTTAAGTGTGTTCCATGACATATTTATTCCTCCAATATTTTGCCTAATTTTTGATTTGATATTTGTATTGTTTTTTGTAAGTCGATCATTGGACATTTGTATGTATAATAAGAAACAATCAATATGGAAATAAATAATGCTGTAATGTTGATTGGGATAAAAAACTCTAACAGTTCCCTAAAGGGAAGATAGTATGATACTCCATTGAATAGCCAATCGAACTGGATACATAATACTCCAAAGTCGAATACCAATACATCTTTATCATGATTTCGCTTTTCTAGTAACATCATTATCTATCGAGTTCCTTTAATTTCTGTTTTTGGGTTTGACATTCTGTATCCAACAACCTTATCGCTTTCAACAAATGATACCCTGCCTTTTCAACATCGCTTGCATCACTATCTGGGATAGTAATTACTGTTCTGACTTTTCTTGATATTTTTAATGCTCTTTTGGTTTTCATACGTGCTTCGGCTAAATTTTTGATTACTTGTTCTAATAATGATTTTGATAGCTTGTTTTCACACCAACATTTCCAACATTTGTCCCCTGTTCCATCTGATCCCAATGTTCCTATCCATTCTAGGTAGGCTGATATTGACAAACTGTTACAATCTAATACAACTGTTTCTTGTTCGTGTCCACATTTGTGTTTTAACATACTTATCTACCACCACCATTAATGATGATTATTATTGCAACAATAATAAGGCATATAACCATCCCTACTACCCCGATTAAATTGATTAAAGAAAATAGATCATTCACAAATATTCCTCCTATATTTACTCCCATTCACGTATTGACTTGTTGATTTTCCATTCCTGTAACCGTTTGTTTGCTATATTTATGTATTCCTGGCTGATGTCTATGCCTAGACTGTTTCTCCTCAAGATTTTGCAGGCGATTGATGTCGTGCCACTGCCCACATAGGGGTCGAGGACAAAGTCTTTTTCCCTAGTGCCCAGCATAACTAGGTATGACATGAGTTTTACCGGCTTGCAAGTTGGGTGAATGTTTTTTGCCACAATATTTTCACTAGCAGTGATTCCTGTCCCACCGCCGCCCTTTAACCACTTCCGCTGTAATTTGACTTTATCAAGCCCTTTCTCTTTTTCTGTTTTAGAAGGTTTAGGGACTATTAAAAATGGTAATTGTTCCCACCACTTGTCTAATGAAAAGAAACGTGAGAACCCGCCAGAATCGCCATAATATTCAAATGGTAAAGATTTAAGTTCGGGAGGAAATATCTCCTCTGTCCCACGATCCTTTTGTTGTCGAATACCACTACTATTTTTTGATATTGTCCCATCATCGAGGATGTTATTTGATACAAGTAAATTAGAAGGAAAACGTCCTTTTTTTGCATAGTCAGAAACAGGATTCGTCGTAGCATTGCCAGAAAAACCGGTAACATGGTCTTCTTTGTTTCCGCCCGTATACCCTATCTTCTTGCCACTAGGTTCCATCCACTTTTTTCGTGGCTCACGATCTTTGTCCACAGGTATCCGGCATTGGTTCAGCCACGTGACACCTTTCCCATTAGCCATGACCTGTTCCGTGTAAGATTTTTCTGATAGAGGCTTCATGGCTACGATGATGACTTCTACAGCGGGCTTCGGCTGGTATCCTGCGTAGGAGCCATGAAACTTTTTGGCCGTAGCAGATATAGGAGTGTCGCTTACTTGTTTGCCATAAAAATTGATTCCACCGTTATCTTGATGTAAATGCATTCCCCCCGTTATTGGGACAGGTTCACGTTCAAATCCAAGTTGTTTGTCAACAGCTTTGCTTATATTAAATGATTTGGGGAACCCTGAGGCGTATGCCCAGAAAATGGGGGAAAAACTCACATTGAATCCTGCGTCCTCCAAGTTTAATCCCATGTGTGAGAGGCAATCAAATCTGGGGCTAGACATTATAAACGCAAAGGCGCCATGCTTCAACACCCTCAAACATTCGGACCACACCTTAACAGAAGGGATCGCCTTGTCCCAATTTTTTTGCATAAAGGATAACCCGTAAGGAGGATCAGTGACAATGCAATCCACGGAATTGTTTGGCAACTTTTTGAGCGTCACCAAATTGTCCGAACAAATGTTTAATTGCTTTGACATTTTTAATCCTCCTATGATTTCAATTATTTACTTTCGTTCCTTACACCAACATTTCCAGCATTGCTCTTTAGTGCCATCTATGCCTACACTATCTTTCCATTCAAGGTAGGCTGACATTGACATTGGATTACAGTCCATAATAACTAGTTCTGATTTGTGTCCGCATTTGTAGTCTGTCATTTTCTTTTTTCTCCTTTTCCGTCTTCATCATTTTCATTTCATATTTATAGCTTTCAATCAGATAATATGTCCAATCTCGCTTGGGTTTTTTCATGCTATGACGCTCCCTCAAGATAAGAAGGTATGGTGAGAAACGAGACTGTAAAAGGTGATGAGGCAACTCGAACCCGGCTATGGATACACAATCTCATTTCTTGACACCCCTCCTTAATCAACGCAACACTTCCGTGGAAGTTTTTTTTCTATAAGTTTACTGCATGACCAAACTTCATAATTGAGACACGACTTTATTTGATAAAGGGTCGTGTCATAATCAAAGTCCCGCCAATTGAGTTTCTGGAACATTGAAGCAATATCTTTTGGCTGAAAGAAATGCAAGAGATCAGTGGATACTGCTAGTCGTGCATTATGGCATGGATTACTAGATGTGATATGTCGATAAAGACATGGTCGGAGAATTTTCTTTAGTTTTATATCCCACACCATTGATTCAACTTTATCAAGGTATTGGTTAGATGTCCTCACATTGGTGGGCAAGTCTGCTGATGGTAATGTTAGCATATCTAATTTTTTCATAGAAAAAATACTTGAATGATCAATATTGAAATCAGGCTCTTTAGTCCAATTGTTTAAACCGTGCCAATTCCAATTGACAAATGTATCAGGCAAATATGCACAATATGAACGTAAAGGAAAGGGTCGTTGTGTGTCAGGGATTCGTGTGATCTGGCTAGTAACCCCGATACAATGAAAATCAATTGTCTCTGGGATTTGTTTGGGAAATATTTGTTTTAATAGCCCGATCGTTTTCATGTAGAGTAATTTCTTAACATAGGATACTCTTTGTGACATTGGCTTAATCAGAATATATAGGTGTATTCCTTTTTTACCTGAAGCTACTGGAATAACAGGGATATTATTATCCTGACAGTAATTAAAGATCATTTTGGCGTCATCAAGTGCTTGGGGTATTCCATCGAGGTCGATATATATTTTGTCAATGGTAATAGCAGATGTTTGATGATCAGGTAGAGCATAGACTGATACAAAGCAATCGTTAATACCATTATTCATTACCACAAAGTCTTCAAATGATTTGTCGTCATTGACCGTCCATTGTTTAGGGTTCCCCACTTTTCTTGGGAAAGAATAAAAGAGTGATTGGGTGGTTTTGGAGATATGCATAAAATATCTCCTTAACCCAACGCACTTTGAATGTATGTTAGAGACCCGTCTGGTCTTTTTTGTGATATAATGATGCCTGAAGG
>SDBU01002895.1_pt1 | contig 22331 bp, 20 predicted proteins | sample 2277071 | NCBI WGS metagenome assembly SDBU01 (sample SAMN10397929, study PRJNA504765) | marine sediment metagenome | isolation source: marine sediment core GS08_GC12, 126 cmbsf | place: Arctic Ocean: Gakkel Ridge, Loki's castle | collected 2008 | reverse complement strand
CAATAAATATAACAAATTTTTGGGAATTATTCAAGTAATATCTTTGATATAATACTATTAAATACAATATATTATGCTTTTTCGGTCAGACACTATATACATTAAACAAAAGAATTGGATAAGACTTGATTCAATCCTTAATGTTCCTATGAATTTCCCTCCGGAAGACCTTGCTAAGATATACATAAATACAGCTGAACGTATTTATCTAATTACTAAAGATGCCTCACGTTCTATCCAGTGGCAGCTCAAAGCTGTTGAACTTGTTTCCGAACACATTCCTCTCGATACCATATACTTTAATATTAGCCAAAAATATAGTTTACTTAACGATAAACAAAAAGCTATGGAATATATTAAGAAAGCTGTTGATATTAATCCAGGCTTTAAAAAATATATTAAGTAGCAAAAAGTTTCGATATTAGTTATATAAACTCAATTGGTTACAAAGTTATTCTTAATTTGTTATAATCAGTATTATTAACAGCTATCTTGTATTTAAAGATTCGAATTTAATTTCAGCAATTTTTTATTTTTCATTGACATTTCAACAAAGATATGTTTTCATTTAAATTTAAGGTGAGTGCAAGGACGAATTAATTGTAATACATTAATTTGTCTATACCATTTTATAGTTAAATAAGGTAAACCATAAGAGAATCTTATCAGTCAACCCGAATGTTTTTTTCACGATGCTTTTTCTCTTGTTTTTCAATAATTTCAGCTAATGAGCGTAAGGCTCCATTTTTGGTTGCTTTTCTTGAGCTTATGATACGAATATTATCGCCTCTTTCCGTATGAACGACAACTAAAAGACGGTTTTTAAATGAATTTCCAATAAGAACGAACCTGTCTTTTTTCTCTGAATGCAAAGGATCGTAAATGGTTAGAGAAAGAGGATCTATAAATGCAGTGCTGGCTTCATCAAAAGCTTTACATTCCCAGAGATAAATCTCCGGGCTATTTTCGTGTTGTCCCTGCGGGACACGAGAAAACATTGGTTTCTTGTTTATTTGATGACGATTTCCCTGCTGGATTACAGGATGAGGATAACCGGGAGGAACAGAAAAAGATCCAAAAATCCCAATTGACTTTAGATTATATTTTTTTTGCTAATCTTTTTTTATGATTTTTTAATATTGATTTTACGTGTTTTAGATTTTTTATTTTTATAAAAATCTTGAAGCAGTCTATAAGCCGAGTTCTGTTTTATGCAATCATTTATCTACGATTCCGATTACCCGGAATCTTAAGCGACCTACCCGAGAGTCAAGTGAAGCGGGCAGCTTCTTCTCTCCTATTTGGTCTTTCTCCGGACGGGGTTTACCCTGCCATCCCTGTCACCAGAGATGCGGTGAGCTCTTACCTCGCCTTTTCACCCTTATCCCGAAGGTTCGGGACGGTATATTTTCTGTGGCACTTTCCTTCTTCTCACGAAGACTGGGTGTTACCCAGCGTCCTGCCCTGTGGAGTTCGGACTTTCCTCATCCGCCTATGGCGGACGCGATTGCTTGAACTACTTCAAAGTTTAATCTGCACTGCCGTTATCTTTCCATACAAGTATTCTTCCGCAGACCTCACACTTAATTACACGGTCCATTTTTCTTATTTCCACCTGCTTCTGAGGGGGAATTGCATTGAAGCATCCACCACAAGCGTTTCTCGATACCGGTGCAACAGCAAGGCCGTTTTTATAATATTGATGTATTCGATTGTAATTAATTAGAACGCGGTTGTCCATCCGGACAACAATTTTTTCTTTTTCATGAATAAGCAGATTTTCTCTGTCTTCACTTGCTTTAATAAGTTTTTTAAGCTCTGAATCCTTTGCTTTTAAGTCTTTCTTTATTTTAGTGAGAGTTTCTTTTTTCACTTCGATTTCCTTTTCAATATCTTCTTCAAGGGTAATAAGCTCGAGTATTCCGGTTTCAATATTTTCAATGTTTGATTTTTCAGTTTCTATTTCAGTAGTTAAAGCATCGTATTCTCTGTTTGTAGTTACGTCATAAAGTTGATTTTGTAATTTTTTCAGTTTCTCACTGGAAAGATTTACTAAACCTTCAAGATTTTTGCGTTCCAGTTGAGTTTTTTTGAATTTTTCTTCATTATCTGAAATAAATTTTTTTAAAGAATTGACTTCTTTTGTTAAATTATTAACAGTTTCAGGTAAATCACCTTTAATTATTTCCAACTCATGCAGTTGAGAATCAACAAATTGGAGTTGAACAAGTCCTTCCAAATTTTTTTTCACTTTTCCTCCTATAAAAAAAAGTGCACTTGACAAAGTGCACTTTTAAATTGTTAATAAGTATTTCTGAACAAATATTTGAATAACTTGCTGAAGTTATCGACCTTTTCATTATGCCTTGATAATTCCAAGCGTTTCTAAATTCAAGAATTAAATTTATAATTTTAGCATTTCAATATAGTAAATATTATTGTGTATTTCAAGGGAAAAATTAATTTAATAATATTTTTTTTCGTTTATCGTTTATAAATATAGAATATATAATAATATATCTATTCATAATATTTATTAATATAAGGGAAATAAGACTGCTTTCTTTTTCTAATGGGCATTTACTAGAAAATCAATATTTATCTAACCGGATATTTTTTTATTTTTGTAATATTTGTTAACATCTTTTTTAATTTGAAAACTCAAAAATAATAATGCAATTAGATTTGGTATAGCCATTAGTCCATTTGAGACTACGCCAATATCCCATACAGCCGGTAAATTACTTTCCTGTAGAATTGCTCCTAAAAACGTAAGGGCTAAGAAAGCAATTTTAAATGCTCCGGTAATTTTCATTCCAAATAGATATTCAACACATTGTTCTCCGATATAATACCATCCGATTATTGTTGAATATCCAAACAAAAAAGAACTTAATGATACAATTATTCCACCCACATAAGGAATAGAAGTATTAAATGCGGCTGTTGTCAGGGCAGTGCTTGTTAATGTTAATCCTGTGGCAGGATCAATTTTAGTATAAGCTCCAGTTACAATGATACATAATGCAGTCATAGTACAAATGATTATTGTGTCTATGAAGGGATCAACCATAGCAATAAGACCTTGATTAACCGGGCTTTTAGTTTTTGCAGCACCATGAACAATGGGTGAACTTCCCATACCGGCTTCATTAGATAATTGTCCCCTGCTTACTCCAAGTCTGACAGCTTCCTTGACTGAATGGCCGATATAACCACCGATTGCGGCTTGAGGAGAGAATGCACTCTTAAAAATGAACATAAATGCAAATGGGATTTTATCTATGTTGATTAACAGTATATAACCTGCGCTTGCGATATAGATAAAAACCATAAATGGAATGAGTATCTCAGCAACTGCACCGATTCTTTTTATACCGCCTATTATCACAGTACCGGAGAGCAATGTAATCACGATTCCGCTGATAACGAAAGGAATATTAAATTGAGATTTAAATGCCAGGGCTATAGAGTTTGATTGTATCATGTTCCCGGTTCCGAACATAGCAGTCCAGGCTCCGCATATTGCAAATATAATACTTAAAGGCAGGGCAACATGTTTTAGAAAGGGTTTATCTTTTAATCCGTGTCTTATGTAGTACATTGGTCCGCCAGCCATCGAGCCGTCTTCATGAGTTTTTCTGTATTTTACCGACAGAAATACCTCTGAAAACTTTGTTGCCATACCGACTATGCTGGTTGCCCACATCCAAATAATACTTCCGGGACCTCCTAAAGCAATTGCTGTTGCCACCCCGGCTATATTTCCATTTCCCACAACGCCTGCGAGTGTGGTTGTGAGTGCCTGGAAAGGTGTAATATCTCCTTCTGCCTCCTCTGATTTATCTTTTCGTAAGAATCCTTTAATAATCAGTTTTGCTCCGTTTATGAATTCTCTTACCTGAATGCCTTTATTGACAAAAGTTAATAAAAGTCCAGTCCCGAGAAGGAACGTAACCATATAGACATTCCAAAAATTTACAGCAAGATAGTTGGCAATATTTTGAAACCATTCCATAATCCACCTTAAAAAGTGATTTGAATAATATTTTAATTAGTTAAATTTTTTTATAATAAACAAATTTTATGAGTTTGTCAATTAAAAAGGATAATGATTTAATGTAAGGTAAGATAAATTTGAAAAAAAAATTTCTCTTCAGAAATAATGTATGTATTTATATCATCATTTAGTTAAAGAATATTCTTTAAATTTGTTATGTGAACAAAACTAGATTTTCATATTTATATTTCCGTCATCAGTAAATTTCTCAAGTTTTTTCGATGCTTCTTTCATTATTTCAGAATATTCTTTTTTCTTTTCTTTATTTTTTTTGTTAGTTCCTTCTTTATAATGGCTAAAATCAGATAAAATCGGATTAACACGATTAAGAATAAAAAATTCTGAAAAATCCCCCATTTTATTCACCCCCAATCTGTTTTAATAATAATGCTCATCTAATATTAATATCGGAAAAAGCCATTAAAATCCTTAATTTAGCTGTTAGAAAATAGAAGTCAGAAGTCAGAAGCCAAGAGCCAGAATAAGAAAACCAGCTAATCCCTCATAGCAAGATTTACTTCTGACTTCCTACTATTAATTTCCGGTATTTGACATTTGCCTGTTTGCTATTGCCTATTGGCTAAAATTTACCCTTGCAGGTAATCAATACATAAATTGTATTAAATATAATGTATAAATCCAATTTAAATGAAAAGCTATCGAGATAATTCAAATCAAATTCAAGTTTTTTAATAACATCTTCTAAATTTGAATCATACTTGTGTTTTACTTGTGCAAGGCCTGTTATTCCGGGGAGTGTTTTGGTTCTTTGAGTATAGAATGGAATTATTTTATTGAATTTTTCTACGAAGAAGGGTCTTTCGGGCCTGGGACCAATTATGCTCATATCTCCCTTCAAAACATTAATAAGTTGAGGGATTTCATCGATACCGAACTTTCTGATGATTCTGCCGATTTTCGTGATTCTCATATCATTTTCAATTGCCCACACAGGTCCTGTATATTTTTCAGCGTCGTCAACCATTGAACGGAATTTATACAAGTTGAATTCTTTACCGTTTTTTCCCACCCTTCTATGCTTATAAACGGCAGAACCCGCAGTTTCAATTTTTATCGTAATAAATACTAATAACCACAAGGGAGCAAAAAGTGTTAATACAATTATTGAAAATAAAATGTCAAAAATTCTTTTTATTTTATTATAAACCGGTTTATTTATTTCAGAAGGGATTATATCGAGAGAAGGGACATTTAATACTTTAATTTCAGTTTTAGCAGAGGCTCCGTTCGTATCATAAATTATCGACTTTAAATCTGTTTTTTCCTGAATATTCTTATCAAAATCTGCTAATATATTATAATTTAGCTTCTTAAACAACAAATTACACCTGTTTATTTTTCAATCATTATAAAAAAAATGTTGTAATTATGCTTAATATAGAAAAATAAAATTAAGAATCAATTAATATTTAAAAGGTTAATAAATTTTAGTTAATAAGTGTAAGCGTTTAATAAATTTATTCACTAAAAAAGAAGGCTTATATACTCAATCCGGAAGTAATGCAAATAATGTTAAAGTATTAACATATTTTAGGTTATCAATTGAATCAAATAGAGTATTAAATTATTAATTCAAAAATATATTATTTTTTTTTAAGAAAATCAAGATATATATGTAATTTTTTTTGTTTTTATATTGTAAGAATTTTATATATTATATAAAGTATTTATTTTTTAAACTGATTTTTTATTTGAAATTTTTACAGTTTAATCACCGAATAATATTAATAATAAATTTTAAGATGTCAAGCAGCAAAAAGAATAATCTGAAAAGTATATTATTTGATGTACTACCTTATGTCAGTAAACCTTCGCGATATGTAGGCGGTGAAATAAATTCAGTGAAAAAAAAGTTTGAAGACGTTAAAATAAAAATTGCACTTGCATTTCCGGATACTTATGAAATTGGAATGTCCTATTTCGGATTTCAAATTATTTATCATATACTGAATGGTGATAACGAAATTCTTGCTGAAAGGGTATATGCACCCTGGGTTGATATGATTAAAGCTATGGAAAAACATAAGATTCCACTATTTTCACTTGAGTCAAAAACTCCCGTAAAGAATTTTGATATAATTGGTTTCACTCTACAATATGAACTTCATTATACAACCATACTAAAAATGCTCGAGTTAGCCGGATTGAACGTAAAAAGAAATAAGAGATTTCCTGAAGATCCTATAATAATTGGCGGCGGTCCTTGTGCTTTCAATCCGGAACCGATGGCAGATTACTTTGATATTTTTCTGATTGGTGATGGGGAGGTGTTCTTTAAATCGATTGTAAAATATATAGGAGAAAAGAAATTACATAAATTTACTAAAAAAGAAATTCTCTATGAATTACATAATTTCAAAGGAGTTTATGTACCGGAATTATATAAAGAGAAAATTAGTAAATATTTTACCGTTGTTCCTGTAGAAAAGAATATACCAAAAAAAATAGAATCTGTCATTATTCCTGATTTAGAGAAAAAGTATTTACCTGTTAAACCGATAATCCCGTCGATGAAGATAATCCAGGACAGGGGAACAATTGAAATAATGAGAGGATGTACAAGGGGATGCAGGTTTTGTAATGCAGGATTTATTTATAGACCGACAAGAGAAAGAGATGTGGATGATGTGATTAAATATACGGTTGTAATGATGGAAAAATATGGATATGACGAAATTTCTTTACTGTCCTTATCCACAAGTGACTATAGTTCTCTAAAAGAGTTTATGGATGTTATTATTAATAGATGTTCTGATTTTAATATATCCTTTTCTTTTCCCTCATTAAGAGCAGACGCTTTCGATGAAGAGATGGCTGAGTTTGCAAAGAAAGTTCGGAAATCCGGATTAACTCTTGCAGTAGAGGCAGCAACCGAAAGATTGAGAAGAGTCATAAATAAAAACATTTCTGAAAAGGGGCTTCTTAATTCTGTAGAAACGGCTTTCAAGAACGGATGGAAATTGATTAAGCTATATTTTATGATAGGTCTTCCAACCGAAACCGATGAAGATATAATTGAGATTGCAAACCTTGTTGAAAAGATAATAAAACTCGGAAAACCGTTTGGAAAGGTAAGTATTAATCTTTCTATCTCTCCCTTTGTTCCAAAGCCTTTTACTCCTTTTCAATGGGAAAAACAGGACAGTATCGAAGAACTGAACAGAAAGATAATGTTATTGAAAAAAAATATTTTGGAAAAAAAACTGTTAAGATATATAAACTTAAAATGGCACAACCCGCAAGTCTCACATCTTGAATGTGTGCTTGGAAGAGGAGATAGGCGGATTGGAGATGCAATTTATATCTCATATAAAAAAGGTGCGGTTTTAGAAGGATGGTCTGAGCATTTCGCTTATGATATCTGGGAAGAGAGTTTTGCTGAGAATAATATAAATCCTGAAGAATATGTATCCGGTAAATCTACAGAAAAACCATTACCCTGGAACCACATTTCAAAGGGATTATCAAAGCGATTTTTGCTAAGAGAACTACAAAAGGCTTATGCCGGTGAATATACGTTGGACTGCCGGGAAGATAAGTGTTATAGATGCGGAATAATGGGAGTAAAAGATTGCTCTATTAATTTAAAAAGAGGTAAAAAGAAATCAAGTCAAATAACTAAATACCCAAATATCCTTATTAATCAGAAAAAAAACCAGAATGAAAAAATCAGAATCAGGATTTATTATAAAAAAGATGGTTTTGATAAATTTTTGTCGCATCTCGATATTTTAAAAATATTTACTAGAGCAGTTCGTCAAAGTAAAATAAAATTGTCATTTACTCAAGGATTTAATCCTCATCCAAAATTATCATCCTGTCCAGCTCTTGCTACCGGTTATGTAGGTATGAATGAATTTATTGATTTTTTTATCGAGGAAGAACCTATTATTCCTGTGCTAATAAAAAATATACAAAAACAAATTCCTGAAGGAATTAAAATTAATAGTATCGATGTTATAAAAAATATAAGTGAATCTCTTTCAAAGTCTGTTTTAAGTGCGGATTATAAAATAGGAATAAACCAATTATTTGTAAAGCAGGAAACTGAAAAATTAAATAGCCTGGATGGAGATTTTTTATTAAAAAAAATGTATTTAAATAAAAATAATAAAGTGATTGTTTTAAACGATTATTTAGAAGATATAAAATATTTTCCGGAAATATCTGAAATATTTTTAAGGGTAAAATTTTTAAATGGAAGCACTGTAAAGGTTGAAGATATTTTAGCTTGTATATTCAATAGGGACAGGAGTGAATTTTTATCATTCACTATTATTAGAGAAAAAATAAATCTTCAATAAAAAATCTGTCATTATTATATTATTTTGATTATATTTAATACGAAAATAAAAAAAGGGACAAAGGCACAGAGGCACAAAGTTTCAGAGTAAGAGAGAAATTTGAGTAAAATCAAATATTTTCATATTTCGTGGCGATTTGAAAGAGCATGAGTGTTTAGTTATTAAAAAATTGTGTTTTGTTTTTTGCATTTTGTAAATAGAGATGGTCTAATGAAAAAAGAAATAGTGATAAATTCTACGCCAAGTGAGACCCGTATAGCGATGTTAGAGGATGGGAGGCTTGTAGAGCTTTTTATTGAACATCCTGCAAATGAGAGAATGGTAGGAGATATTTATAAAGGAATTGTTGAAAATGTTGTTCATGGAATAGAGGCTGCATTTGTGGATATTGGTCATGAGCAAAATGCTTTTCTTCATTTTTCCGATATGAGCGGATCAGGAATATTATATAAGGGGATTATTGAAGTAGAATCTGATGATGAGGATACTAATAAAGGAAATAGCCTTCTTCACAAATTAAGGAAAGGCGACGAAATACTTGTTCAGATAACAAAAGAACCGATAGGAAATAAGGGAGCAAGGATTACTACCGAACTTTCATTACCCGGTAGATTTCTTGTTCTTGTGCCCAATGCAAATAATATAGGTGTTTCCAAAAAAATTGAAAGCTTTAAGGAGAAAAATAATCTGAAAAGTATTGCCAAGAAAATTAAGCCTGATGGATTCGGGCTAATTATTAGAACAGTCGCTGAGGGAAAGGATGAACAATTATTAAAAAAAGATTTGATGGGACTCCTGAATATTTGGCAGAAGATACATAAGAAAACTGAAAAAACAAAAGCTCCGGTACTTCTGCATAAGGACCTTGTAATGGCATCAAGTGTAATCAGGGATTTATTTTCAAAAGATATCGATAAAGTATATATTGATTCCCGTAAATTATACAAGAGTATTATAGGGTATCTTAAGATTGCTCAGCCACAGCTAAAAACGAGGATTGAATATTACAAAAATCAGATGCCGATTTTTGATTATTTCAATATCGAATCTGAAATTGAAAAGAGTTGTGATAGAAAGATATGGATAAAAAGTGGAGGTTATATTGTAATAGACCATACGGAAGCATTAACAAGTATTGACGTTAACAGCGGAAAATTTATCGGGAAAAAGGGGCACGAGGAAAATTCACTTAAAGTAAACCTCGAAGCTGCAAGAGAAATTGCAAGACAGTTAAGAATAAGAGATATAGGTGGATTGATTGTCATTGATTTTATTGACCTCGAGGAAGAAAAAAACAGGAGAAAGGTCTATGTTGAACAAAAAAAAGAACTGAGAAAAGATAGAGCAAAAACGTCCGTTCTTGAAATAAGTGAGTTCGGATTACTTGAAATGACCCGACAGAGAATCAGACCAAGTCTTTTATTTACTATTAGCGACCCATGTCCATATTGTAAAGGTACAGGAAGAATTATTTCTAAGGAGACAGTGATTACGAAGGTTGAACAATGGATTAAAAGGTTTAAACTTGTTTCAAAAGAGAGAAGATTGATTCTTACTGTCCATCCTGATGTAGCAGATTTCTTAGTCAGCGGAAATGGTAATATTATTTTAAAGGTTATGTTTAAGTACTGGATAAAAATAGATATAGAAGAAAAAGACACAATGAAGATTGATGAATTTCGCTTCTTTTCGAAGAAAAAGAATGCTGATATTACTAATGAATTTATGCGTTGACAATGAAAGAAAAAATTACTATATTATTTGCTAATCAAAATAAAATAAAAATATATGCAGGTTAGATATGAACGCAGTAGTGGAAATTGTAGGAAACCAATATAAGATAAAAGAAGGGGACAGGATAAAAGTTCCTGTAATAAAGGAAAAAGAGGGCAGTAGTGTAAAGTTTGATAAGGTGCTTTTAGTTGAAAAGGACGGAAATATCCAAATAGGAAAACCTTCTATTCCTGATGCAGTGGTTCACTCTACTATTCTTGAACATAACAGATATAAAAAAGTAACGGTATTTAAAAAGAAACGAAGAAAAGGTTATAAGGTAAAAAATAGCCACAGGCAGGGATATACTTTAATTAAAATTGATAATATATCAATATAGTTAAGAGTTAAGAGTTAGGAGTTAAAGAGTGATAAAATTTTGCACTTCAAAATCTTTCTTTAACTCTTAACTCTTAACTCTTAACTAAATTAATGGGAGTTGATTAGATGGCACATAAAAAAGGTGTTGGTAGTTCTCGTAACGGAAGAGAAAGTGTTTCCAAGAGACTCGGAGTAAAAAAATATGGTGGACAATTAGTAAAATCCGGAAATATTCTTGTTAGACAGAGAGGTACAAAATTTCATCCCGGAGTTAATGTAAAAAAGGGTGGAGATGATACTCTTTTTGCTGTTTCAGACGGATATGTAAAATTCGAAACTAAAGCCGGCGATAAAAAAATTATTAATGTTTTCGCCGAATAATATTTTCTTAATTGAAAGAAATTTAACCGCAGAGGCGCAAAGACGCAGAGAATTTTAAAAGAGATTTATAAATTATTAATATTTTCTATTTAAATATTTTTCTGTGCGTCTTTGCGTTTCTGCGGTTAGAACAGGAGGTGGATTATGAAAATAAGCGTAATTGGAGCAGGTAACGTTGGGGCAAATACTGCTCTTTGCATTGCAAGAAAAGAACTTGCAAATGAAGTAGTAATTGTTGATATACTTGAAGGAATGCCGCAGGGCAAAGCACTTGACCTTTGGGAATCTGCACCCGTTGAATTAACGGATACGATGTTAACAGGAACAAATGGGTATGAAGAAACTGCAGGTTCGGATGTCGTTGTTATAACAGCGGGTCTTCCGCGAACACCCGGTATGACAAGAGATGACTTAAGAGATAAAAATACTGAAATCGTAAAAAATGTTACTGAAAGTGTAGTAGCTAATTCTCCGAACTGTATAATTGTCGTTGTGTCTAATCCGCTTGATGTTATGACTTATGTCGCTTATAAAGTCAGTGGATTTGAATCAAACCGTGTATTTGGTATGGCAGGAGTTCTCGATACTGCAAGATTTCGCTCTTTTATTGCAATGGAACTGAATGTATCGGTTGAAGATATTAGTTCTATGGTACTTGGTGGACACGGCGATTCTATGGTTCCTTTACCAAGATATACATCAATAGCAGGAATACCACTGACCCAACTGTTAGACAAAGAAGCTATAGACAGATTAGTTGATAGAACAAGGAAGGGTGGAACCGAAATTGTTAACTTATTGAAGTCAGGCAGTGCATATTATGCTCCTTCTTCAGCCGCGGCGCAAATGGTAGAAGCTGTAGTAAAAGATAAAAAGCGAATTCTTCCCGGTGCTGTTTATGCAAAAGGCGAATATGGTTTGAATGACATTTATGTCGGATTACCGGCAAAGTTTGGTAAAAACGGCGTGGAAAAAGTATTGGAAATTGAACTCACTGATGAAGAAAAAGCTGCTTTACATAAGTCGGCAGAAGGTGTAAAAGGAAATATTGAAAAGCTGAAATTGTAAAACAGAAGGCAGAAGCCAGAATGGGAAAATCAGCTAAAACATTTCAAGGTTTGCTGATATGTTTAAAGCCGTACCGGTTTGTTCTCGATGTAAACAAAATAGTTGTTATCGTCAATTGAAGAACTGAGTAAGTTGCTCAAGGTTTATTATGTTACCATTTTAACTTCAGAATTCTGTATTCTGACTTCTTACTTCTTATTTTTGGCTTCTTACTTCTGGCTTCTGGCTTCTTTATTTATTGTATATTTAATACACATTCAGTCGATATGTTGTTTTTATTATCGTCGATTCCCAAAATTGTAATTTGAATCCAGAATCCCGCAGGGTCGGTAATATCGTTATTTATAGTCCCGGATATACTTGTGTCCGGTGGGAAATAATTTGATTCAAACATTGCTCTAATCCGACCTTCATCAATAAATTCCTCTCTGATAAAGTTATTATTTTGGTCAAAAGTCTTTAATATAATTTGTTTCGCATCAAAACCGACATTATTGGTTTCCGTAATAATCCATTCCTGAGTCGGGTCGGATGCAGAGATAGGATTTGGAACAATTATAAGCGAGAATAATGCTTCCGGCAGAGCGAATTTTATCAATGGGTCTGTTGGAAACGGTATATCAGTATTAATTTCGCAGTAAATCATAAATACTATGAGGAACAGAAAGAATCTACTTTTTTTAAGCAAGTTATTCTCCGAATTAGAAATGGAATGAAAGCCCCAGCCGTAAAGGGAAACTCTTTTTAATAAAATTTTTAGACCACAATATGCAGCCTCCTTCTGCATATATTCCGATTGCAGAAAAAGTGTATGATATTCCAACTAAACCGTGAAATCCCCAATATCCTTCTCTTGTATGTTCAACAGAATCATTAACCACATCATCTCTATTGTATCTGTGCAGAGTAATTTTCTCAATTGTTAAATAATTAAAAGATGCATAATCTAAACCTAATCCGGTATAAAAATTGAAGTTTCTGAAATTTGAAACCCTGTTAAAAGGATTCAGAGCAAATTTGAAATTTCCCAAAAGTATGTCTGTTGAGAATGTATAAATATTTGTTTTGATTTTAAAATGCCAGTTTTTTACATATTGCTCAGGTAAATCAACCTCAGAATAGACATTATCAGGAATATATGAATATAAATATCTGTTGTACGATAAATTTCCATAGTTAAATCTCACAGAAGAAAATCTATTTATCTTTTTTTTCATTGCAAAAATCATCCCTCCTCTTAACGGGATTGATTTTTCTAAATTAATGTCGTAAGGATATATATCGTTAATAAGAAACTCTTCAATCTTATTCAAAACTGCGTCCGGGAAATTTCCGTAACCTCCGACTAAACCCATACTCACTGAATGATTAAATATTTCTTTTGCTATAAAATTTTCTTTAATATTTTCAGGTTTAAAAATTTCAGGTTTTTGATAATCTTTGCTTTCAGGAGGAATTTTAGAACTAATGAAAAGAGACGGGTCTATAAGACTGATATAAGAGCTCGCTTTGGGAGTTGAGCCCTTTTCCAGTGTGATAAATTTAAGGACGGACAAATCATTAAAAGTCTGGATAACCTCAGCAATACCGTAGTTTTCAAGGTCGTTTTTAGTTTTTGTTTGACCTCTGCCTTTTACGTGGTAGTAAACCTTAAATCTCAAACCGAGATAGATTCCATCATATTCACCGCGGTCTATTATAATAATATTGTTCAAAGATTTTACAACATATCCATTATAAACCTGTGCATTAGATATTTCATACAAAATGAAAAAAATCAATATAAAAAATAAATATTTTTTTTTCATAGAATTTTTTTGGAATAAAATTTAATGACTGACTTTCGTATAAATATAAATCGGCATAACAGAAAAAATACTTGAGGAATAAGTGATAAGTTAGAATAAATACAAGTATTTGGGAAATTATTTCCTATCTGATAGGCAATTTTTACCAACGTAACGCAGAAAAGTATTTGGAAGTACGAAATATGAATAACGAAGTACGAATTAATTGCAAGAACAAAGTTAGAAAGTGCAGGCAGATTTATGCGGCGTTAATTTCCTGAATTACAAATTATTTTATCAGGGCAAACATCGACTTTCTTTTTAATCTTCACGTAGTCTATTCTCAATTCTTTCGTTTTTCATTTTGCCAATATAAACCTCGATTCTTTTTGTATCCGCTTTAATATCGTTAAGAGGTTTACTGTTTTAAAATAAGTTTACTAAACGATATATCTTTCTTAGATATACGTATATTTTATTTCCTAATGAAGGGCTGGCAATCGATTGAATTTTTTGAGCAATAGCTTTACCAAGAGACAAAATCCAACTTTTTTTATCTTTATTTTGGACATTGTAAAATCCTGCTGTTTTTGCCATTTCTATAGCCTTCAAACGGTCACTAAAAGAAAATTCCGGTGTTTCAAAAATAATTCGTGGTTCTACTTCAAAATATCTAGTAAAATCTTTATCGGTTAAAAAATTCCCCTGTTCATTAACAAAATCCCATAATTTTGTTTGAGGATATGGTAGGGCTAAATAAAATTCTGCCCCTGTTAATCCAATATTTTTAGCAAAATCTATAGATTCTTTTATTGTATAAATATTATCGCCTGGATTTCCAATCATAAATTGACCCATTACGTCAATTCCTTCATTTCTTATTATTTTGACTCCTTCACTAATTTGTTCTTTTGAAAGATTTTTATTAATGTTTTTTAAAACTTCATTATTTCCAGATTCAATTCCAATATTAACATTATAACACCCGGATTTTTTCATTTTAGCTGCAATTTCTTTTTTGATATAATCAATCCTGATTGATGCGCCCCATATTATATTTAATTTTTTTTCCATAATACTGTCGCAAAATTTATTTATTCTTTTTAGGTCAATATTAAAACAGTCATCATTAAAAGAAAAAGTTTTTCTTTTGAATTTAGAAATTAAAAATATGATTTCATTAATGATATTTTCTGCAGTTCTTTTTCTCCATTTATTTGTCCATATTGTTTTCGAGTTACAAAAAACACAGTTGAACGGACACCCCCTACTAGTGATAATTCGGTGATTCGGATATTTATTCATTGGAAATAATTCATATTTAGGAAAGGGAATTTCATCAAGATTTTTTATAAGCTCTCTGGTATCGTTTTCTACAATTTCACCATTTCTATTTTTAAAAATTAATCCTTTTATCTCATATAGAGAAATTTCATTATTCAAATACCTTATTAATTCAAGAAATGTTTTTTCACCTTCTCCAATAACTGCAAAATCGAATGGATAATTTTTTAAAATTTCTTTTTTAATTATAGAAGCGTGAGGTCCTCCAATGCAAATAGATGTTAAGGGGAAATTATTTTTGATTATATCAGCTAAATCAACCGCCTCAGAAAATACTTGACTTGAAGCAGTAATACCAATAAGAGAGAATTTTGTGTTTAAAAAATTTGTTATTTCCTTAGAATTATTAACTCTTGTATCTAAAATTTTAAATTCTACATTTTCATTATATTTTAAAGTATAAGAAGCTATATATGCCAAACCAAGATGAACAGCAGATTCTTTAATTTCTTTATTGGGATTTATCAGACCTATTTTCATTCTTAGATTATGATAATTTAATTTTTGTTTTTTTCAGCTTTATATTGGCGTTGTTATCAACGGAGAAAATTTATAATCTTCTACATATTAGTCTCAATTTTACTTTTGAGTTCCGGCAATTTGTTTTTTATAACATCCCAAACAATATTCCAGTTTACTCCAAAATAGTAATGTATAATTTTATCTCTTAAACCGGCAATCTTTTTCCATTCTATATCTTTATATCTTTTTTTAAAATCTGTTGAAAGATTTTTTACCGCTTCGCCTATAATCTCAAGACTTCCGGTAGATGCTCTTTTTAAAACTTCGCTTTTCATATAGTCTTCAAATGTAATACTCTTAGTTTCTCTCAGAAGAAAATTTATCTCATCAAGAATATGCTTAATAAATATTTGATTATCCTTCATACCACTTAACCTCTTTTTCAACATAAGGTTGAATATAAGGACTCAAACTTCCATTAGTTATGAGTTCTACTTTCTTAATAAACAAATCTTCAAGGAAAAATACCAAATCCATAAAATTATCAAAAGTTGGATTTTCGAATTCTACAATGAAGTCTATATCACTATCACTTTTCTGTTCTCCTCTTGCATAAGAACCAAACAACCCTATTTTTCTTACTTTATATTTTTTTAAAACGTTACTATGCTTATTCAATTTTCTCATAATTTCTTCAGCTGTTAGAATTTTTGTCTTCATCTCAACACTCCATTAAAGTCCAAATTTACTTTTCTATTAATTAATAATCTTAAAACTATAGAATCTTATTAATTATTATGGTCTTCGAAAAATATAACATAAACAATACCAAAAAGCAATAAAAAGTGTTAATTTGATGCGAATAGAGTAAATTATTAGATATAATCTGATTAATTCATAAATTGATTTATAGATCCTGAACTTGTTTTCACAAAGTGGTCACTTAGTGGTAGTATCTATTATGAAATTGTTAAAGATTCCAGCTTCATGAGGGCGAACGGCCGTTCGCCCCTACATTTGCTAATATGAAGTAACTATCTTTTTGGCGTTGAATAAAAATGGCAAAAAACCGTAAGTATAAATTCCTTGATTTTTATGTTAAAAGATATATATTATGTATTTTATAAAAAATAAAACATTTAGTAATGCTTTAGACTGTTTAGCAAATTAATATTATTGACATTATATAAAAAATGGAGAGTAAAAATGGGAAGTAAAAAAGTATATTTTTTTGGAGGAGACAAGGCAGAAGGAGATGCAACAATGAAAAATCTCCTTGGAGGAAAAGGTTCAAATCTTGCAGAGATGACAAATTTAGGTGTTCCTGTACCGGCAGGTTTTACTATTACAACCGAAGTATGTACGGATTATTATGAAGGAGACAAAGGTTTTCCAGCCGGTTTAAAGGAAGATATTCTTGAAAACATGAAAAAAGTGGAAGGAATAATGGAAGGTGAATTCGGCAGCAAAGATAATCCGCTTTTAGTTTCTGTCAGGTCCGGCGCAAGGATTTCTATGCCTGGAATGATGGATACAGTTCTTAATATCGGATTGAACGATACGACTATTCAAGGATTAATTGCCAAAACGAACAATGAAAGATTTTGCTACGACAGTTACAGAAGACTTCTACAGATGTATGGTGATGTGGTGATGGGTGTGACCCGTGAAAATTTTGAAAAGATACTTGATTGGGCAAAGGAAAAGCAAAATGTAAAATCTGATGCAGAACTTAATGTCGAAAGTCTCAAAGAGGTTATAGAAAAATATAAAGAATTAATAAACGAAACAGCCGGACAACCATTTCCCGAAGATGCTTTTGAACAGCTTTGGGGGGCAATTGGTGCAGTATTTGAATCCTGTGATACAAAAAGAGCTATCGAATATAGAAGAATAAACAATATACCGGGTGATTGGGGAACTGCTGTTAATGTTCAAACAATGGTGTTCGGAAATATGGGTGAATCAAGTGCAACCGGAGTTGCATTTACAAGGAATCCGTCAACGGGAGACAGCAGTTTTTATGGTGAATATTTATTAAATGCTCAGGGTGAGGATGTTGTCGCCGGAACTAGAACGCCTCAGCCTATCACAAATGAGCAAAAAACTGACTCGAGTATGGTCTCTCTTGAAGATGCCATGCCCGAAGTTTATAAACAACTCGATGGGATACAGAAAAATCTTGAAATTCACTATAAAGAAATGCAGGATATAGAATTTACTATTCAGAATGGAAAGCTCTGGATGCTTCAAACCCGTTTAGGAAAGAGGACTGCAGCTTCGGCAGTAAAAATAGCTGTTGATATGTTTAAAGAGGGTTTGATTAGCAAAGAGGAGGCAGTATTGAGAGTTAAACCTGAACAGCTTGACCAGCTTCTTCATCCAATGTTAGACCCGAATGCGAAAGTAAATGTAATGGCGGTTGGACTGCCTGCATCTCCCGGTGCAGCTACCGGAAGAGTTGTTTTTACGGCGGATGATGCCGTTGAGAAAGCAAATGAATGGGGAAAGGTTATACTGGTCAGGTCCGAAACTTCACCTGAGGATATACATGGAATGAATGTTGCTCAGGCAATACTTACACAAAGAGGAGGAATGACTTCTCACGCAGCGGTAGTGGCAAGAGGTATGGGAAAATGCTGTGTTGCAGGATGCAGCGTTTTGAAAATTGACTACAAGAAAAAAGAATTTTCCGTTGGAGATAAGGTTATAAAAGAAGGCGATTATATAACACTTGACGGAAGCAAAGGCATAGTAATTGACGGTAAAGTTGCTACAGTAGAACCTGTACTTTCCGGAGATTTTGGAGAATTGATGTCCTGGGCGGATGAGTTCAGAAAAATTGGTGTTTATACAAATGCCGACACACCGCATGACTCTCAAAAAGCAAGAGATTTCGGTGCCGAGGGAATTGGTTTAACGAGAACAGAACATATGTTTTTTGAAGGAAATAGAATCGATGCGATGAGAGAAATGATACTTGCTGAAGATCTACCGGCAAGGAGGAAGGCTCTTGAAAAGCTTCTTCCGATGCAGAGAGAAGATTTTGCCGGGATATTCAGAGTTATGGATGGCTTACCTGTAACAATAAGAACACTTGACCCACCGCTTCATGAATTTCTCCCGCATACAGATGAAGAAATTAATGAGCTTGCCGGTAAAATTGGTGTTTCGAGTGAAAAATTGAAAAGTAAAGCGGACAGTCTGAAAGAACTTAATCCGATGCTTGGTCACAGGGGATGCCGTTTAGGAATTTTTTATCCTGAAATAACTGAAATGCAAGCCCGTGCCATTATAGAAGCTGCTGTCATTGTGCAGAAAGAGGGAATCAAAGTACATCCGGAAATAATGATACCCCTGGTCGGTCATATAAATGAATTGAGAAAACAAAAAGAAATTGTCATTAAGGTGGCTGAAGAGGTCATGGAAAGGACTGGTGAAAAAATTGAATTTCTTGTCGGAACAATGATTGAACTTCCGAGGGCAGCCTTAACTGCCGATGAGATTGCAGAAGAAGCAGATTTTTTTTCGTTCGGAACTAATGACCTTACCCAGACAACCTTCGGACTTTCAAGAGATGATGCAGGAACATTCCTCCCGTTTTACACAGAAAATGGAATATTACCAGATGACCCGTTTGTAACTGTTGACCAGGATGGAGTTGGACTATTAATGAAAATCGGAACCGAAAAGGGAAGAAGCACAAAAAAGGATTTAATTGTCGGTATATGTGGCGAGCATGGAGGCGACCCTAAAACAGTTATTTTTTGTCACGATATTGGATTAAATTATGTTAGCTGCTCACCTTACAGGGTGCCGATAGCAAGATTAGCCGGAGCTCATGCAGCGTTGAAACATTTTGTAAAAGAAACAAAAGGCGAAGCATAATAAATAAGGAGACAGAAGTCAGGAGACAGAAGCCAGAAGCCAGAAGCCAGAATTGGAGAATGTAATGTTTTGCTAATTTTTCATTCTGAATTCTGACTTCTGATTTCATAAATTTTTCTTGCATTTATTATCTTTTTTCTGTATAATTAAATTGAAGAAAAATAATGTTTTTATGTAAAAAGCAAACCAATAGTGAAGGTACAGCTTTTCTCAGTTTTATCATTAATTCAGAAAGAAAGGAGATATAAATCTGTTTCTTTGATATTTAAAATTAGATATTAGAATTTTTAGTTTTATAATTTAATATTGGAATTTTAAAATAATTTAAGAGTTTTATATTATATAGATTTATATTTCTATTTGTTGATAAAATAATGCTGTGCTTTGACTAATAATGGTTTGCATTTTTTTTTATGGAGTGTAATTATGTTTAAAAATATAATCACAGCGGCTTTAATCCTTTTTGTTTTTACCTTGAATAATAATTTATACGGGCAAATGGAGTCATTCAAAAAATTTGACCCGAATAAAAAGGATTATGAATTATATGTTCATTTTTCTACTAACGGTGGTGGAGCAGGAACTAAAGTTAAATGGGGTGACAGAGACAATATTCAAAAGTTTATAACTTTTGAAGTTGGCGGGATTAGGGATGATAATGAGTATATAACGTATAACCCTTATGATCCTTATGGATTTCCAATTAAGATGAATCAGAAGCGGTATATGTTTTTAGCTCCACTCTATTTTGGATTTCAGAAAAGACTTTTCAAGGATACGATAGAGGACGATTTTCGACCTTTTCTTAATTTAGAATTAGGACCTGTACTTGGAATTAGGTTTCCCAAGAACCATGGTTTTTCAGGAAATATAAAAAGGGGAAAGACAGCATTAACTCTCGGCGGATTTTTGGGTGCAGGGGTGGAATTTGGAGAGGTTACTAAAAATGTGTATGTATTTTCCATGGGATACAGACTTTCATATTTCTTTAAAAAAATTGTAGATGAAGATAGACAGGATGTCAGTGCTTTTGTTATTAGGATTGGAATAGTAACTCAATTTTAGCTGGAAATAAATAAAGGTACAGAGGTACAGAGGCACAGAGGTATAGAGGCACAGAGGCGAGATGGGCACCAACTTCTGAGGTGGGATCCATTTTCACAGTATTTTCATGTTTCGTGGCGCTCATAGCTATTAACGATATATAACAAAAAAAGTAAAGATGGCAGAGAAAATTACTAAACAGAGCGATGATTTTTCACGCTGGTACAATGACGTTATAATTCAAGCAGAACTTGCCGATTATTCACCTGTAAGAGGTTGTATGGTTATAAGACCAAATGGATTTGCTATCTGGGAAAAAATGCGGGATAACCTTGACAGAATGATTAAAGAGACAGGTCATCAGAATGCATATTTTCCACTTTTTATTCCGGAAAGCTTTTTTGCAAAGGAGGCAGAACATGTAGAGGGTTTTTCCCCGGAATGTGCGGTTGTTACTCATGGGGGTGGGAAAAAATTGGAAGAACCTTTGATTATCAGACCGACGTCAGAGACAATTATATATTCAATGTATTCAAAATGGATAAATTCTTATAGAGATTTGCCCGTGCTAATAAACCAATGGGCAAATGTAGTACGATGGGAAATGAGAACAAGGCTTTTCTTGCGGACTACAGAATTTCTCTGGCAGGAAGGACATACTGCTCATTCTACTTTTGAAGAAGCTGAGGAAGAATGCCTGAAGATGCTCGATGTTTATGCGGAATTTGCAGAAAAGTATATGGCAATACCGGTGATAAAAGGTCAGAAATCTGAAAAAGAGAAATTTGCCGGAGCTTTGAGAACATACAGCATTGAATCGATGATGAAAGACGGAAAATCTGTTCAAAGTGGGACTTCTCATAATTTAGGTCAAAATTTTGCTAAAGCTTTTAATGTCCGTTATCAAACTAAGAATGGAGAAATGGAGTATGTCTGGCAAACGAGCTGGGGAGTGAGCACGAGGTTGATAGGTGCACTTATTATGGCGCATGGTGATGATAAAGGTTTGATAATTCCACCCAAACTTGCCCCCGTACAGGTTGTTATTATACCAATTAAGGCAGGAGAAAAAACTGAAATCAATAATATTATAGACAGAATTTATAATGATATAAAAGGTGAAGTATCCGTAAAAATCGATGATGACACAAAGAGTTCGCCAGGATGGAAATTTAATCAATATGAATTACTTGGAGTTCCTTTAAGGATTGAAATAGGTCCAAAAGATATTGAAAATAAAGAAGTAGTTTTTGTCAGAAGAGATAATAAAAAGAAAGAAAGTATTCCGTTGGATAATGTAAAAGAGAAAGTAAAGTTAGTACTTGATGAAATCCAGGATAATATTTTAAAAAAGGCACGTGAGTTCAGGGAAGCAAACACTTTCTACCCTGATGATTATGACCAATTCAAGGAAATAATAGAAAATGATGGAGGATTTTTAATGTCGCACTGGTGCGGAAGTACTAAATGTGAAGAAAGAAATCAGGAAGAAACTAAGGCAGTTATATGCAATATTCCTTTTGACAGCGATAAAGAACATGGAAAATGTATCCTGTGCGGTGAGGATTCACAAAAAAGGGTTCTTTTTGCAAAGAGTTATTAACTCAGCTAAGGCACCACGAAGGATGAAAATTTTTTCACCGCAGAGACGCAGAGAAAGAAGAACTATATATTATTTTTTTTTCTCTTTATTCTCTGCATCTCTGCGTCTCTGCGGTTCTATTTTCGGAATAAACACTCATGCTCTTGAGAGATCGCCACGAATTATGAAAATAATTGATTTTTCTCTGTTGGTGACAACACCAACAGAGAGCTAATCCGCTCAACAGGATTCCTATTTTTCGTGGGCGAAGGTGAAGAACACCTTCGCCAGCAGAA
>SDBU01002894.1_pt1 | contig 22333 bp, 25 predicted proteins | sample 2277071 | NCBI WGS metagenome assembly SDBU01 (sample SAMN10397929, study PRJNA504765) | marine sediment metagenome | isolation source: marine sediment core GS08_GC12, 126 cmbsf | place: Arctic Ocean: Gakkel Ridge, Loki's castle | collected 2008 | reverse complement strand
GCTGTGATAGTCTGGGTAGTGCCTGAGTACCCCCATGTGATATGTACCCTCTTGCCAATCGCCCACTCCAGTATACCAGGGTGAATAGCTGCGAGTACCTCTGGCTTTACCTCAATGGAGGCACGATAGGACTGTCCTTCTTCCACAACCTCTACCAACATAAGTCCAGATGAAGGGTTAGTAGAGAGGAAGCCAACGCCTCCTATGTTCACCTGAACAATAGGCGTATAGCTATCACTCTGCTGGATTGTCAAGGTATCAGCGGTCAGTTCGTACACGGTATTAGCCTACAAGGAAGAATTGAGAGTCGGTGACAGACACCCTCGACCCGGTATCTGTAGCTATCACACGTACATGGTAGACACCCAATACGGGGTCAGCAGCAGGAGTATATAGGTATCTAAATGTACCTACTGTATCGAATGTAACAGCCTGAGCATCCTTTACTGCTGTACCAGCAGGGTCAGTGATGGTAATCACAGTTGTTGTAGCAGGAGTCGTCAGGACACCGTCCTCGTCCTTGATGGTACCTTTGATAACCACAGTCTCGGTCTTTTGGAAGGTAGCCATCACTCACACTCCTCGCTGGTTATATCCAGCTTGACGGTCAGGTCACCCGCAATAGAGGTAATGCAGACCTCAAGGTCACGGTCTGTAGCGAGAGTGCCAGTATCCACACCTACTCCAGAATCGGTATCACTAAGGGCAACAGCCACGGATGCAGTCTCTACCACCACACCGGAGTCAGTGGACGGAGTTTGTATCTGAACTCCTCCAGAGGGCACCTCGTCGTCTGCGCCAGTTCCAGTGTCGGTATCGGGTACTGTAGCAGCTACGACTTCCTCGTTGTCTACCCCTACTCCAGCATCGGTGCTAGGTATAGCAGGGGCAAGTACCTCACTACCATCAACACCAACTCCGATGTCGGTGCCGGTGATTGTGAAGGTGACGACCTCAGAACCGTCTACACCTACACCAGAGTCGGTGTCGGACTTGGTCGTTGGACTTGAGGACAGTCCCCTAAAACCGAACAGGCTGGTTATACCTTGTAGTCCTCGACTGCTAGACATTACGCCGTACCTACCGCTGCCTCATCTATGGGTTGATTGGTCGGGTCAGTGGTCAATGTACGCTGCATCTTGAGGGTGGCGCCATCAGTCTCATAGGTCTGCTCAACACCTGCATTATCCCTCACTCTGGATACCGCCTTTAGTATTGCAACAGTTAGGGAGTGTACCGGAGCAGAAGCCTCTACCTGGTCCATGTCACGTAGGAATACGGCATCCGCTATCTCAAGGGCAGCATCGGCAGCAATCTGGCTTGCGCCTATTGCATCTGTAGCTATCTTAGCCGCTGTGAGCGCGTTAGCGGCGATAGCAGCAGCGGTCAGCACATTGGTAGCCATCGCACCAACACTAGTATCCACCCGCCCAGATACTAGCGCACTTGGAGCAACGGTAAGCCACTTCTTGACATCAGCAGGTAGCGTTTCAATAGACGAGGAGGAGTCGCCATAGGTGGCTACTAGGATGGCCTGGTCCTCTACGGCCTTGGTAGCAGCATCTACTATACCGATGACGGTAATCTTACCGTTAATCTCAGCACCAGTAAGGGCCAGACTCCATATGCCTTGACCCTCATGTACCGGTACTGCGTTGGAGTTAGCAAACGCTCCACCGTCTATGCTAACCTTGGTATCTGCTGCTACAGGAGTCCAGTCGCCTCCTTGGGCAAAGTCCTGTAACCCTGCCTTTATCATAGGGAAGTAAATAGTCGCTGCTACATTGCGGACTCTTAGCACTTCCATTTAGAAGGCTCCTCTCTGTGCACCGCGTACAACACCGCGCGCACTCTGGCGTTGTATGCCTACATTGGCAGGTGCAAAGTCCACGTCTATCTTCTCGACCTCTTCCTTGCGAGAGCTAATGTGTAGCTTAGGTAGAGGAGCAGGGGCACTTCCTATGACAAGAGTTCGTACCCTCTCCTCAGCTTGGTCATTAGCATCTTCGCCATTTGGGTCTACACGGAGATTGAAGGTGGTCACTTTACCGTTACCTCCGAGCCTACTAGTGCTTGAACATCGGACATACCCAGGATACCCCTAGGGTCATCCTTACTACGTACAAGGGCAGGTCTAGCGTGGAAATCAGGGTATGCGTCCTTGGTGCCTGACCTCTCAATCCGCCTTGCTAGGTAGTCCTCGATATTACGTTTGATTTCCTCAGGGACATTCAAGTTAAATGTTTCCTGTTCCCACTCCTCATCACCAGTTGCTCTATCAGGGTGTACAAATACCCCATCTAGCCTCTTGTACCTGCCTCGGCCATCCTGGACCATACGCTGCTCGGTCTGCACAAGGTCCATAACAAAGGCGTTATCACCGGACGGCTCCTCACTACGCTTCTGTGCAGCTAGAGAGGGCCAGATATGGATAAGCACATAGGTCATGGGCGTACCTACGAGAGTACTGATTTCCATAATCTTTGCCAGCATGACTACCTCTTAGCTAAGGCTAACCTCGACCGTGAATACCCAAGTAGTGCCGCTGACCTTGGTCCCCAGGGAGGTGACCTTACGATTGAGGCTCTTGAGGCCCGATGCACCGTTGTCGATGGACCACTCTTCCCAGGCAAAGTTCGCTTCGCCAGAAGCAAAGGTCGCCCGGAACGTAGCCTTCTGACTGGTGCCATATGTGGGGTAGCCACCATCCATCGCCTTGATTTCCGTAGAGCCGCCTTGCAATGCGGTTTGGGTAGCAGCAGCAGCGGTATTACTATTGCCTACCCCAAGTCGGGCATTTGAGTTATCCCATTTGGTAGCACCGGTGCCACAGATGAGGGCGAATAGCTCATTTATGCCCTCGTTGAGAAGAAGGTTGCCCTCACCTTCCTTGACCTCATATGGCTTGATACCATAGCGTTCCTTCTCAGTTGGGAGGTCACCATGGAACTTCTCCAGCTTCCACCTGGCCCTCCAGACTATGGGCTGAGTCTCAGTAGGCATGGTTACCTCCTATTGCCTATCCGTATGGCTCGGTATAGATGGTTATTTGGGATGTTATCCCAGCACCACCAGCAGGGGCGGTCACCTTGATAATGTCATCATCACAGATTATCAGGTCATCACTAGGGATAAAGGTCGTACTCTGGGCATTAGCGGAACCTGTATCTAGTACGTTATCATAGGCTGCCCCAGCCCCACTGTCAAGGTCAACCGACACCCCTGCCTGTGTAGGTATAGATGAATAGTGTACTGTTGCAAAGATTAGTCTGCGAGGCTTACCTATAGGAGTAGACAGGGACTTACCAGTATTAGCAGCACTAGCCTCAGACAGCCTCTCTACGGAGAGTGCACCCTTACCCACAGGGAACTTGGATACCTTAGTAGCAGAGGCCATTAGACCGCACTCCTACTCCTGGACGGTCGCTCAGGGGCAAGGTCCTTACCGGTAGCTTTACTGGCCTGTTGAATTGCAATAGCCACCGCCTGGTCTTGAGGGAATCCCTCCGCAACCATTGCTGCAACTGCATCACTGATTGCCTTACGTATCTCCTCATCGGAGGACTCCGGTTTCAATGTCTCGGTTGGCATAGGCATGTTCGCCTCCTGCTATGGTGAGAGGGTGGGAAGCAAGTAGTCCTCCCACCCTCTCTCCTCATCGCCGCGGTCTGCGTATACCTGGAGCGCGAACTCCAGATACCCTTACCCTTGGACGCTTCACTTTGGGAATGCCTGCCCTAGGTGAGCGCGCCCCTGGAAGACCTCTTCGACGAGGACGTTTAGGCATCCTAATCGGTCCTTACGCAGTGGATAAGGACCCTGGCATCTGCGGCGTTCGCAACAACTACCGACAACGAACCTCCGGCATCAATTTCGTTGTAGGCTGGGTCGATAGTACCAGCACGAGTAACCGCCTTAGTGGTTGCTGCAACTATCGCGTTGGTGATGTCGTTGGTACCGTCTGTAATCTTCACGGTGCCTGAACCGGCAGTAACTATCGTGTCCACTGTCACATCAAGGATGCGAAACTTTGCCGGTACATCACCGTTGAACACAACCGTAGTGGCACCATTGGTGTCCACTTCGATTACGAAGAGGTCTGAAATCCGTGCTCTTGCATCTACTATCCCGACCATATCGGTTCCTCCTTCCTGGCCTGACTATTCGACCACTGCGACATCTGTGACCCCATCAATGATTCCCAAGGACTTGGTACTGCCATTGGCTAGGGATAGGTACCACACTAGGCGGATACGCCCAGCATCCTTGTTCTCCAGGTGGTCCCACTTCCTCAACTCAAAGGCAGGGTTGCCCGTGACTAGGTTGACACCACCATCGTCGACCTCACCCATGCGTAGGGCGATAATGCTAGAGGTGGCACCACCAGTCTTGAGTGTGAAGTCGCCAGATGCGATGGTCTCAGTCTGGAGCATGTAGTCAGAGCGGACGATGGGAATGCCACGGTAGGCAGTGACCATCGGCTGGATGTCCCCGCCAGCACTCTCTGGCATCTGCACAACAGGGTAGCTAGTTGTCCCGCCACGGCCCACAGCACTCAGCCTCCGAAGAATCTCAAAGTTCATTAGGAGGAGATTAGGCTTAGGCTTCACACTGTCGATGAGGGTGTCAAGGTTTGCCAAGGATAGCGCAGCACCAGTAGCACTAGCCCCCTGGTTAATCCTCATAGCAGCCGCACACAGCAGTTGGAGTCCGTTGAACTCCTTAGCACTAGAAGACACGCTGCCATAAATGAGCTTGTCCTCGACTGTCCGGGCAACACCCTTCCTAGCGCGGGTAATAGCCACAGCATCAAGGTCGTTGACATTCCTGTAGGTGCCAGTTACGAAGTGGTCCAGGTCCCACTGCCCAATAGCTCGCTTGAGGGTAGTGGTAATCTGGTCGTAGTCCTCATTCGCCTGGGAAGCGATTTCTTCGCCAATGTCATAGAAGGCCGCGCTGGGAGTACCCTTCTCACGGTTGTAAGCAAGGTCCTTCCCGTCAATCTGAGTAACAGGAAGGCGAGGAATGAGTTGCCCCTCCTCGATAATTTCTTCTATGATGCCACGAAGGAGGACTGTCTGGGTGAGCAATTGAGCTTCGGATAGGCTGTTCCAGAAACCAATAATTGCCACAACTGCCTCCTAACTAGGTAGCTTTGAGGTCACCAGACTCCAGACCTTGCTTAACCTTTTCGCGCCCGGTCTTAGCTGGTTCGCCTCCGGAACCTCCTCCAGCGGTGTACTGAGAGGAATTAGGTGAGCGTGTAGCGGCAAGTGCATCCATGATAGTGGTTAGCTGGTCTAAGGTCTTACCTTCCAGTGCCTTATCAGGAATCTTGAACTCTCCAGTCAGTCGGGCTTGCAGGTCCTTCGATACGGTATCCTGCAAAACCTTGAGACTGTCCTTTGCCGTCTTTAGCTCACCTTTAGTACCTTTCAGTTCCTCCGCTGTGGAGGTGTGGTTGGTACCTTTTTCCTCAAGGTCGGCAATGTTCGCTCGTAGCCTTGATAGCTCCTCGGTACTAGTCTTGACTTGGGATGTAAGACCCTCTGCGGTGCTGGTGTGCTCCCCGGTGAGCTTAGTGACTTCACCAGCATGTTCTGTACGGAGGGCTTCCAATACCTTAGTCTGACTCTCCTTCAGAGCTATCAAGTCCGACTTTGGAACCATTTCGGTGTCGGTCATTGGGCATTCCTTTCAGTATAGCCCTTGGCTCCATCACCCACAGTTACAATACTGTAACACCTGGGTAGCTGTTTCTGTTAGGTCATTCCTATCAGTGTAGACCTAACGCCTATTGAGGTCATCTACTACTATTGTAGCACGTTTCGCCGTGTATGTCAAGTGTGACTAAAAACTACGCACACGTCAGTTAGTCACATGACTAACCCCCCGTAACATACTTGTATAGCCAGTATTTAGGCATCCGCACCTTCCTCACTAATGGTGAGCATATTAGGTGAAACCATAGGTAAGTCATACGCTCTACCTGGACGGTACTGCTTCATTAGTGATATGTACCTTGCCTGACCCTCGTCTGTTTGGAAGGAGTGCTGGCCTGTGCCCCAGAACGCTACCCAGGAGTCTATGTCCGGGCTATAGAGACGGAGCCTCTGACCTGCACGTCTTAGGTCCTCTTGGTACTGCCCTATGAGGGAACGTCCTCCAAACTGTATAGTCTCTAGCTGGTCACGCTCCAATGGGCTATCGGAGGCCAGCCACTTGTTGATTATTATTTGTGCATCGGAAGGGAAGCGGGATATAGTTAGGTCACGACGGTTGTAGTATGGACGGAGGTACTGAGTATAGCTCCAGCGTCGGAGTTTCTCTAGGTCGGTATCCGACTCTCGTATCTGAGGCTCTAGCTCCTCTCGCCAGTCGCCTAGTGTTTGGAGGAATATCTCTTGCTGTAGGTACAAGGTGTCAAAGTCAGGAGCTAGCTCGCCTGTCTCAGGGTCAAACTTCTCCACTAGCTGGATGTCAAAGTACATACGGAATAGTTCAGTTGCCGGATGCTCAACAGGTAGAGCTTGACCTGTACGCCCGTAGAGGCTGAGGAGACCTTCATACTTGACACTACCATCTTCGTTTAGCTCGTCGTCCATGGTCATGGAAACGTCTCTATAGCGTTCCTGGGCACGCAGGTTATCCCAGAATGTCCTGGACTCTGCACCTAGCTCTGACCGTGCGTTATTCCAGTCCTTACTAGAGATACTGCCAGGGTGTTCACAACTAGTAGCACCTGCAAACCCCCATTGGCAGTCAATAACCTCTTGTCGGACTTTACGGTCTAGGTAGCCCTTATTGACCTCAGTAAAGAACTCATTACGGATAGCACGGAACTGTTGTTCGGATGCGCCAAAGAGGACATTGGTAGCCCCTGCCCAACGCTGCATGTACTCGGTGGCATTGAGTAGGTCACGTACCTCAGGTGAGGGAGGTATGATGTCAAAGGGGTTGATGTCCCACTTACGCATATTCTCTAGCTGCTCGATGGAGAAGCCGGAATACTCCGAGTAGATGATGTCTAGTTCCTCAAGGGCTTGCTGCTTTTCTTCTGGGCGGAACCTAAATAGCCCAGTCTGGTCCATGAGGAGGAACCACCTTGATAGTTCACCGGTGGCACGGTCCCATAGTTCTTGCTCAAACTCGGATAGAGGGGTACCTGCCATCATCTTACTGTTAAGGTCAGCACCATTGACAAACTCGCCGGTCTCCTCATTCTTGGCGCCTATGTCACTGACCTTTAGAGCTATCATATAGTTACGGAAGCGTTCTGGGACATATACATCCGCAAGCCTCTTAGCTGCCTGTATCATGGTATCATTGCCGGTTAGCTCTGCGAAGGCTTGGAAGCCCTGGATGGGAGCCTTCATCCAGACAGGGACTATCTCACCTAGCTGGTCCCATTGTGGACCGGCAGCGGTGCCAAAGAGCAGGTTGCCAATGGTGACATGAGCACCTGGGTAGAAGCCCCATCTACCGGATATATCAAGGGCTTGCTGTACCCAAGGTAGGTTATCATAGAACTCAGGGTAGTCACGGATAAGCAGCCGCCTCAGGCCACCCATGAGGATGGTACCACGTAATGGGTTTATCTCCATACTGGTGAATGGGACATGGATATAGTTGTCTCCACCAGTGGCCTCGTTATACCTGCCCATACCGGTGACTAGTCCTGGTGTACGCATGAACTGACGTGGGAGGTACCACAGCCGGTGCCATTCGTATACCCAGAAGGGGAATTGAGAGCGGAAGAACTTGTCTAGGTAGTTGAGGTCTACATAGTCAGGGAACATACGGTAGAACTCAGTGGTGGCGGATTCGAGGGCTTCGCCTTTGGCTTGGAGGAAGGAGGGAGTTGTACCAGATTCGGTAGGAAGTAGAAAAGTGCCTGGTTGCTCTCTGCTAGCAATTATCTCCGTTACTTCACCACGACTAGCCAGCTCACGCATCTCCCTAAAGTTAGGAACATCATGGGGAGGTTGGACACGGGCAACTGCCGCGTCTATCTCACTCCTAGGGACCTGCCTAGCTATCATCCTATCAGGGTCCCCTCTAGCAAAGGTATTCAGTGCAAGCTCACGGTCTGTCGTCCACCAATTACCTTCAACCCCTCTACCTCTCTTTAGCAGACCTCTATAAAGGGTTACCAGGTCATCCGACTCACTTATAGGAACCCTAGCATACCCTTCCACCTTCTCAAGCCTAGTTGCCAGGTCATCCGCCCATCTGGTAAAGGCTTTACCGGCAGCGGTAGGTCGAGTAGCCCCCTCCGGTAGAAGTTGTCCTCCAACTCCAGGGAAGGTAACATTCTCAGGGTCAAGAGCAATAATAACACGTCCTTCAATACCCCGTTCTGTAGGACGTTTCTGTATAATGGTGTCAAAGCCATGCTGACGGATAAGCGCTACATTATCAGGGAGTTCGGTAGCCGTATAGTAAGGCCACCGCCGATATAGAGCTTGTAGTTCCTCAATAGCCTCATCAGGTGTTTTATTACCTCGCATAATAGGACGGCCAGCATCGTCAGTTCCTAGTATGTTTCCCTTAGCAATAGAATCCTCGATTTGCCACTTAGCTAGTTGGTCAAGTCCCTTTTCGTCAGCCACAAATGGACGTTCTGCACGGATAAGAACACGTTGGAGAAGAGGTCCGCCTTCGTGTTCCCCTGCTACATCTAGGTACGACTTCCCTAACTTCTCCGTGCTTGCTGCAAACGTACCCACTGTTTCAGGACTACCTGTTGCACCGGCCTGACTTGTTGCCCTCCAACCTCTATAGATACCAGGTTGCCCAGATAGATATTCGCCGTGTTCAAGGATTTTGGCTTGTAATGTTTCTGGTACGGTTTCGGTAAGTATATCCGCCTTCATTGCCTCCAGTCGGACACCACGTATCATATCCTCAACTTGCGTCAAGGTAGGAGCAATAGCGGATACATTATCTGGGTCGAGGCGGAACTCGCGCATGATGTCATCCCAGACCTTGCCTATGGACTCCTTAGTCCAACCTAACTTGGTTAGGTCCTGGCCCGGTTCTAGGTTTATCAATGCCCGTGCTACGACCTCTTGGGTGAAGTCGTCCCTACCCATGATGGCCTGTAGGTCTACAAGCTGAGTCATACCTGCTACTTCGCTCGGCTGGCCACCATAGAGGGTAGCTATGTCAGCCCTTGATATAGCACGTCCGGTTACATCAGAGATTGGGTTCTTAGCCTGGTCACCAATACGTGCCTCAAGGCTATAGATACTAGTGGTTAATGCTTCCTTAGCCGCAGCCTCGTCTGCAAAGGGTTGACCTAGTTCACCCATAATCTCACGCCAGCGGTCGGTAGATATATTGGCACGTTCCTTCTTGGTCATACTGCCGAAGATACGTTCCCGGGCAGCGCGTATCTTAGACCAGGTAGAGCTATTCAAGTCTCTGAGGGCTTGTACACGGTTCAGTAGCAGTTCTACATCGGGTACCTTATCACCAGCAAATGAGAGGTGTTGGCGAACACTATTGATGTAGGTATCCAGGGATGCACCAGCACGGTCACTAAAGGTATCACTACCCTGCGCCCAGAGGTTATACACATTATCGTGTTCAGCAAAACTAACTACCCTATTTGAAGCCTCCTTAGCAAGCCTATGTTGGTGTTCAAGGACTTTACCATAGCCCCTAGACATTCCCTGCAATGTGAGTAGGCGTTTGGAGAGGTCCTCATAGGAGGCTATTGGAGCAGTTAGTATCTCCTCTGCCATCTCCTCAAAGTTGCTAGCAAAGAACTCAGGGGAGCGCAGGTGCTTCTCCCAGACTAGGTCTAGTACCTCTCTGCCTACCTCATCTGTGTTAGTGAATAGTCTACCGCTCTCAGCCTGCCCCATTATGAACCGCTGTATGTGGCTATCTATATTCTCATACCGACCTAGCATCTGTTCTATGTTAAAGGCTCGAAGCTTCTCAGCGGTTAGTTCACCAGGTAGTTCCCGGATAGCTTGAGGTCCACGAAGTATAGCGGCATCGGTCGCATCATCTAGCCAAGGATTTAGCGACCTAGGCAGGAAGTCAGTAGGACCTGCCGCTTTCCTAGCAGCATCAATAGCTGCCCATTCCTTAGGTCGGATACGCTTTAGCTCTCTAAGAGCTAGTTTGTGGTTGATTAGGGCTTGGTCAGCAGCCTGGATTCTAATTGCCAGTTCCTCGCGGAACAGCCTCGATATTGCCTTGGGAGCCAGGAACTTCTCCATACCGTGTCTAGCGTCTTTGACTGAGGCGAGGGTTTCGCCCCACATTAGACCTCTGCCACCGCCTAGTAGGACCTCAGTTCTACGACCTGCTGAGTCTGCCCAAGCATTGACATACATCTGGCCCCGGTTGCCGCGGAAGAAGGGGTTGATACCGGCTAGCATTGCCTTACCCTTAGTCTCAGCTACGTTCCATAGATGGTACATGCCAAAGAGCAGGTAGGAGCGGGCTAGAGGTCTAATCATAAACTTCTCAATAGAGCCGGACCAGACAGCACCGGTACCCTCAGCGCCCTTACTAAGCATAGCGGTCAGTCTCCCCTGGTTAATAGCCTCTATCGCTGCCTTAGACTGGTGGTTACGAATGGTTAGATCCTTGGTAAACTCAGCAATGCGGTTAAGGATATCCACCTTGCTATCGCCCTGTATCAGACGAGCAGCTTGTGACTCTCCTGCTTCCACGTACTTGGTTACCGCAGCCTTCATCGCTGCAAATCCTCGGCCACTAGCGGTATCCTCCACACCGAGGATAGTCATTAGCTGTTGGGCCATAATGCCTGTCTTATTAGGGTCGTCAAGGGCAGCAACTAGTCGAGTTTCTACATCAAGGAATATGGTCTTAGAGGACATCAGGCTCTCTTTAGTGAGGGTACCTCTGGTGCGTGTGACCATACCCATTATTGTATTAGCATCCGGTACTGCCTGGGCACGTAGAGCCTTGGATACTATTACACCCAGGTCAGCCACGCCAATGCCATCTGGGAACTGGTAGCCGCGTTCAAGGGCTTTGGCTAGGGTGTCGGTGGCTTGCTCTGCGGTAATCTGACTAAACTTAGTTCCCTGATTGGCCCTGGTGACTAGCCTCATAAGGTCGCCCATGGTTTGTTCACCAGCCATTGCACCTAGGGCAGCAGCAGGACGCTTGATTACACCACGTAGACCAGTACCTACTATCCTGAACGGCGCGCTAGCCATCTCTAGGTAGCCATACTCAGCAGCAGCTACTAGGCGACTTAGAGGTCGACCAAGTATTGGTAAGGGCTTAACTATCCTAGTAGCAATACCCCAGCCTATGTAGGTGGTAGGGTCAGCTAAGGTTTCAACAGCAAACTTAGCTACCGGATGCCAGGTATTAGCTCTCCATGCCTCACCTGCTGCTTGCCAGTAGTTGTTGTCCTCGAGGGCAAGGTCCAGGTCCTTCTCTATTTGTTGCTCGCCAGGGATGATGAAGGAGGCAGCATGGAGGGTTATACCTGCAAGGGGTCTAGGTACAGCATCAAAGTATTTCTCTAGTGCTACCGAGGCAACTAACAGCGGTTGTATGGCCATCATCTTGAGGTACTTAAATGGTCCTGGTCCAGGCTGTTGCCAATCACTAGCACCTGCTCTTAGGGCTGCAATGTTACGCTCTAGCTCCTCATACTCGGCTATACGGTCCTTCACCCTGGCTAGAGTATCCTCTCGGTATGCCTGGGCCTCCTCACCATCAAGTCCCTGCACCATGAGCATTTCGCGGAGTTGCTCGCCAGTGGTTTCATCTGGCGGACCCTCTGGACGAAATCCCATGAGCGACAGACGTAGCTGTTCGGTGGATAGCAGGTAGGAGGCAATAGGTCTAGCTCTCCTATCCTCAAATAGCTTCTCGGTGAGTTCGGCCTTGGAGAGGGTGGCTATCTCCTCAGGAGTCATATTGGATAGCTGCTCGACTACCAGTGCCACCTCGTCATTGATGACGGATAGCACAGGCTCCATCATCTGCTTCTGGGTAGGAGAGTTAGTAGCTATAAGTTGGTCTAGCTCGGACTGTGCTTCTGTCCTTATCTCAGGGTCCTCATTCTGTAGTATGATGAACTGTAGTTCTACTGCGGTGAAGAACCTAGAGAGGTCATCGTATTGAGCTAGGAGGGTACTTTGCTGTTGGATTAGAGCATTAACCTGCTTATTGATTTCCTCCTGCTGTAGTTCCCTCTCCTTCTTAGCCTCACCGAGAGGACCTCCCCAGGGCCAGACACCTTGTATAATGCTAAGAGGGTAGCGGGCCATCCCTCCCGGTCCAGGTATAGCCATCACTGGAAGCGGGCCAGTTAGCTCAAAGGACTCCTGAGCTAGTCCCTCTAGCTGCCTACCAATGACCTCTCTAAAGTTGACATTAGCAGCCATGTCACGCTCAAAGGGGTTGACAAGGTCTGTGAATCCAGGGAATGGCTCAGCCGGAGTGCTATCTGGAGGTTGGCCGAAGAAGAAGTCGGATATCCTCTGTAGTCGCTCCCTTATATTGCCTGTTACCTGAGGGTCGGTTAGCTGGCCTCTGAGGGTTGGGCCGAATAGTTGGGACTCGCCCTCTTCACCGGAAAACCCTACCAGGCTACCGCCACCAAGGATTACTGCCAGGTAGGTACGGTTATCCCTACCAATACGGTCTGCATCAGAGGTGAAGCCTAGTTGGTTGGCTGCTGCTGTTATGGAGCCTTCCCAATCAGCGCCTCCAAGTTCAATGGCACGGTTGAGGATACCTGGACCAGCATGGTAGGCTGTGAGAGCTTTACGGATATCTCCACCGTAGTTCTGTAGCTGCCCTGCCATAAGTTGTGCGGCGTAGTTAAGGGAAGCATCGGGGTCCCACGGGTCTACGCCAGGATGGTACTTAGGGATGATTTGTGCTATACCCTGAGCACCAGCAGAGGAGCCAGCAGTAGGGTCAAAGTTACTCTCCTGACCTATCTGGGCTACAAAGATGTCGGCGTCAATACCGTACTGAGTAGCATAGGTACGAGCTAGGTTCTCATAGTAGTCACGGCTTCGCGGACTCATGCTACGCCTCTCAGACTGCTCGTAGCGGCTCTCTCGTGACGCTGAGAGCCTGTTACAGACTTGTAGGCTACTACAGGCCATGCTTGACACTTAAAGGCTTGTATCACGCTCTCAGTGGCTCTCATTCTTGACCCCCTACCTTCACCCCTAGCTCATTCATCATAGCCTGTGCGTTAGGAGACATACCGCCTGGAGGTACTCCTCCCGGAGCATTACCATTGGAGGCTGACTGAGGTGCTAGTAGTTGGTTAAGGCCCATCTCCGCCGCGCGTTCCAAAAGGTCCGCATGTTCGTTCTTGCCCATCTGACGGAGCAGCCTGGCTTCCTCCCTGAGTGCTGATATAAGGGATAGCTGGCCAAATATAGGATTAGCACGGGCATCGTCCGCCATTGCTTGTGCGCCTTCCTGTATCGGGTCTAGTATCTCTGGGAAGAACAGGTCAAGTGCGGTGTTATTGGAGATACGGGCACCAGGAGCTATCATGCGAGTAACAGTGGCACGCTGGATTAGGTCCCCAGGGATGCTAATCGGGTATTGGATGTCAAACCGTATAGAGCCTTCTGGGATGTTCTGAGGGATAGTCAGTGTCTCTCCTCCATACACGCCTCTAATTATACCTTCCAACCAGGTATTGTCTATATCGGTCAATAGCCCGGTGAGAGTGCTATGGTAGAGGGAGAGTGCTTGTACGGCAGCAGCAGCTACCTGTGACATAAGACCTAGAGGGATGTTCTGTACCTCCCCGGATAAAGCGTGAGGTAAGGCTCCTCTTTGAATCATCTGCCCATAGGAGCCGATAAGAGAGGTTAGCTCTACTGGGATACCTGGCATCTGAATGGTGCCTACGTCATCGCCCTCCCCTAGCCGGAATATAGCACCACGGGCTTCAAGGTCCTCAGGAGTGAGGATAGTACCACTACCTCTGGACTTCTCCCAATACTTGGGCTGGGCTGTGTCCCTAAGTATCTGCTGCATGAAGGTCATAATACGGTTCTGCTGTTTATACACATCCTGGTTGGTAGCTAGGATGGACTGTCCTACATTGGCTCGCCAGTCTTGGTTCCCAGTGGTCCTACGCTTGGTAGTGATTGGCCCGTCATCAGGTAGCCCTCCTGCCGGGCCGGTAAACACAGGTATCTCATCAAATGGCTCTAGGGTATCGGGCTTAACTAGGTGACCACCAGCTACGGTGACATTGATAATGCCTTCTGGAGTAACATCCCATAGATCATGGATGGTAACATCTCCACCCCCTAGACCAATAGGCATATTCCACCTACGCTGTTGGAATAGTCGGACAGCCTGAGGATGGCTGATGGTAAATATGTGAGCTACACTGGCAAGACCTTGACTATCCCAGTCTGGATAGACCTCAATAGGATTCCAAGCCTCGGCTATCAGCTTATCATCGGTAGCCATACAGAGGACTGCATACCAGCCGGTTGCTAGGAGTAACCCGGTCACGTATTCCATCCAAGACTTACGGCCACGACGACGGTACTGACGGTCAAGGCCAGCCCAGGCATCTGTAATTGCACGTTCAATGGAGGATGCCCAAGCTATTGCCTCAGGGTCTGCGCCCTGCACCGGGATGCGGTGTGGTATCTTGGGAGCTAGAAGGTGTAGTGCTGTGTTATAGAAGGTACGTGGGTCATTAGCTACAACGCTCTCCATGTTTTTCTGTTCAAGTTCGTCATACAGGGACAAGGTATCATACCACCCTGCAATGTTCTGGTTGCGTCTTAGCCAGAGGGTTTCTAGGTATTTGCAACGGTCGGTTACCTTATTGGGCCTATCATAAGTCATAGCTTACTCCTTACCAGTCCTTACCCCAGCCATAGGTGCCAACCAAGCCGCGCTCGGCAACACCTACGTTTTGATAGGTAGACACCCCTATCATGGCTGACATTGCTAGGTCGTCCTCCATAATGGATATGACATCAGAGCCATACCAACGGAAGCTACGTAACTGCCTGATGAGGTCTATATCGTGTGTCACCAGATGGTGTATCTCTCTACCCATTTGGGCTATCATATAAGGTTTGGATGAGCGGGTAGTTAGCCAGCCTATTCTGTTCATTAGAACACCGGTAACTAGGTTATGTTGGCGCCCCATATTGGGGTAGTCCTTTAGCTCCGATATGACAGCTTGACCCGGGCCATTGAACTCTATTTGCAGTTCAGCATCGTTGTAGTAGGCACCTAGAGTCCTTAGCTTGGCTGCAAGGATAGTAGGCTCATATAGTCCCCAGAGAGTAGCTACGTGGGTTAGGGTACCTCCTATTGCCCACACTGTTGCTGCCGCCCTATCATGTGCGCCTACAGTCGGGTCTACTGCAATTAGGTACACGCCTTTCTCAGTTGGAGGATACCAAATCTTCGCACTTTCAAAGGTGCCCTGGGCAGGGTAACACTGATGGGCTAGCTCCTCTAACCGTTCGGAATCAAAGACCATTTCGCCAGAGGTGAGGAAGCAAGTGTCCGGGTCCTCTGGAAACTCCTGATAGAAGGAGAGTCCTCGGTCTGACCTCTTCCTTCGCCTCCATCTTACTTGGGCCATGTCAAGGTCGAACCGTTCTACAATCTTCTGCTCCTCAGGGGAATACTCTAGTTCGCCCATATCGCCCGGTAGTGCTAGTTCACTGCCTTCCTCAATCCGATACTCTGGGTCCAAAGGCCAAGGGAGGAAAAGGAAGTTATAGGAGGACCTACCTCCCCTGGACTCCTTTATCTTCTCGTAGAAGTAATCTCCCTCACCCCAAGGAGTGGATTCAATGGCTATGAAGCCGGAGTCAAGGGGTACTGCTTCCTCCGCTGCTGCCATAGCTGTATCTGGGTCAGGCCATTTAGCTATTTCTGTAGCTAGGAAGTTGTGTACTGTGTCACCACGGATAAGCATGTTGGACCGGGCGGTGGTGATAAACATGGTGGAGTCCACACTAGGCCAGGTGATTTCATAGGAGGACTTGTGGTGCATGGCAGGTTTTAGATTATCTGGAATGGACTTATAGAGTGCGTGGGCTTTGGTTAATGCTCTCTGGGTTGCAAACTCGTTCTCGGAGGCTATGACGGACACTGTACCTGGGACTGTGAGACAATCGGCTAAGAACTTGGCTATATAGAGGGTGGTGGACCCCATCTGACGGGCCTTGAGGACCAACAGTCTACTTCCAGGTAGTATATGGGGCCAAGCAAGTATCTGGGAGCGGTTCAGTATAAATTGTACCTTCTCCCTACGCTTATTAGATACCTGCATAAGGGTTTCTATATACTTACGGCGGTCGGTGATAAGGTCTACTAAAGCTGTGTTATCAGGCATAGTGCCTTAACCCAATCCAGTATCACCCATAGCACCCAATATAATATGGTCGCTAGGGGTTCCATCACGGCCAACCTATACGGTCTGTGACCTCTTCAACTGTAGCCTTACTAGCGGAGTAGAGTCCACTGGCTGCTAGACCTACCACAATGCCAAGGAAGATAGTTGTACGAGAGAACTCGTCGGTACCTACAGTTAGGCCGACGTTCCATCCAACCCCCACAACTATCGCTAGGAACGGTAGAGCCTTATTGGGTACCCATCCCTTAAACATCTGTAGCAGGGCTGTGATGATTGGGACGGCTGCCATACCGCCAAACACGATGTTATCGTCCATGTCAGCCTCCTATCTTTTCATCTATCCTTGCAAGACAGAGAAGGATAGCATTTAACTTCTCATCTATTGTGCCTAGATTAGGGTTGGAATTGTGATTACGTCGTAAGGATAGTCCTAGTGCTGTTACCAGAGTGCCTATTACTGCTACTGAAATACCTAATAAGAACCCTAGTAACTGAGTATCCACACTGCCTCCTCTATCTCTTTGGCGGTAATGCCCACTTTGGCCGGGCACGCCTTCTTATCCACCCAAACAGATGGGCCTTACTGATGTTCCTTCTGACTGCACTTAGCTGTCTTAGGGAGCCTACCCAGCTACGCCGAGGAGGACTCACCCTCAATGAGGTCCGGGTCCTCCCCAGACCTCTTCGGATTCCCCTCACCTCTGTGTACCTCCAGTCGGGTCTTGGTAACTTCTAACACCAGTTCGGAGAAGTTGGTAGGAGTCTCACTATCAGGAGATAGTGCCCTACCCACCGCTACTAGCTCCTGGGGGGAGTACAGTGACCGTATACGTTTGAGATACGAGAACTGCCTCTCGGTGAGGGACTCCAGGTGGTGAGCAGCGGTATAGAGAACCTTAAAGTCTAACCTCATGCCTAACCGCATATTTCTGAGGAACTCAAGGCGTACAAGGTCATTACCTACACTAGCTTGAAGTTCCTGTATCCGGTTAGTCTCAATGTCTGCAAACTCAGGGTCGTCAGCCCGCCAGCGACTAAGGGTGGACCAGTTGATATCCGCCAGGTACAGTGCTTGACGTATAGGGAAGCCACAAGACCGGTAGCCAAGGTAGTCAGCTTTGGCCTCTGCGGTCTTTGGTCCTCCCTTTAGATGCGGAATACGAGACAGTAGGGCTTGCTGTCCTGTCTCGTCTTGGAGGTCTATACCATCAGGTTCCTTTAGCTCCGGTTCGTTGTCAGGGTCGAATGGTACTAACTGTGTGTCTGTGTTATCCATACTACTATTATAGCATAGATTGGGCGGGTTGTCAAGTTGACTATTCACTGGTTATACAAGTATGTTACTGGCGTTAGTCATACAATGTATAATGATAAACCGCTAACACACTTATACATCTTGACAAGACTTGACTAACGTGATATAATGTTATATACAACCAGTGAATAGTCATCCAAAGGGGTAGAGACATGGTCGTACATCTAGGTAGACTAAGAGTAGTAACTAGGCGTAAGGAAGGAAGGTGCAGATATAAGCACTGCGAGAAGGATAACAAGCTAGTACCTGGGGACCAGACTTTGGTTCTCACCAAGATGGGAAACATATCTGGCAAACCCACTATCTACTATAAGGCATACCATACGGAATGTTTCAGTCCTTGGTTACTGTGGACGTGTGAGCAGATACCGGCTAGTAAAGATGGCAGGAAGAGAATGGGGCTGTCTGAGGAGGATAAGACAGCTAGGTTGAAGCTGGTGAGGGAAAGAGCCAGGATACTGAGGGCACTGAGGACGGTCACCGCTGATAGACTAGCAGGAAAGGTGGAACGCATCAGCGAGTTGGACCTGCTAATCACAGACACAGGATACCCGGTAATCCATTATACAGGGAGAAGGAGCAGTGCCTTGGTTGCCTTTGAGAAGTTTGTCAAGTCGGTTAGGGACAAGTATAAGTCCGAGCGTCGAGTACCTGCTAGCCTGTTTACCAGAGCTAAGGAGATGGGCATGGAGTCAGAGTTTAGGGCCACTATGGATGAGTGGCATAAGGAAGAAACCGAGCGAGCTAGCAGCGGTAAGGACTTCGAGAGCCAGGAGGAAGACGAGGAGGATAAGGATGTCGAATAAGAACATTAGGCACCTTAGGGTCATACCTCAGCTATTAGTCGCTATGTGTCAGGAGGAGGACTCACCTAGATTCTACTCGGTAACTAAGAACCCTTTACCTAGAGATACGGTATGCATAGGGATGTCAACCGAACATTCGGCTGGTGGAATGATAATAATCCTTGAGCTAGAGAGTAATGAGTTCACGGAGAATGTACCGGATCCTCTGCCTCCGGTTGAACATACCCAGATGATAGCCATAATTAACATTGGACCACTACAGGAGAAGGAAGATGTCAAAGGCTAACCCAGCCGTTTCTACGGTTACTAAGGTCAAAGAAGGCAGACACACTTACCAGTATGACCTATCAGACGGGAAGCTGGTTATTGAGTACCGGCACGGTAAGAAGGTACCTGTACGTGTTGTATTTGGTGAGTTCTCCCTAGCAGAACTAAGGAAGCTGTTGGTGGGTACCTTACCCGCCGCTGCTGCATTAGCTGTGGTTGAGCGTCCGCCTGGTAGCATACCTAAAGAAGGTATCCAAGGTGAGGAGACCGCCGAGGGGCTGTTACGTACTCCAGATGGGGTAGAGAGTGGGATGGAAGAATGACTTATGTAGACATTATGGAACATCACCTAGAAGGACTAGAGTGGACTGTTGGCCATGTAGGGGTTATCCAAGGTCCTGCACACACCAAGGACTTTGCAGTAGAGTGGGGCCATAAGGTAACACCAGTGAAGGAGGGTTGGTGGACAGTGAGTGTGGAGAATCCTAAAGCCCACGGTGGATATGCCCTCGTTACACTGCCAATGGAGCACCTTGCTCCCCACGCCTGTACCATCAACTGTCCTAAGCATATCTGCTGATGTCTAATCTACCTACAAGTAAAGAGCTAATGAGGTACCTGTATGAGTCCTCTACTCTACATCTCCATCGCCAAGTCGTGGGCTGGTACCTCATGCAGCATTACAAAACGTCCAAGTGTGGTACCAACCAATGTGTAAAGCTACCTCTGTTCGGAGTCCCTAAGAACAGTCAAGGGGAAAAGTTGGAATCTGGATAATTTGTGATGGAGGACTCCGGAGATGATTGAGCCTGACATGGATGCCTTACGTATCATGTTAGGGGCATACACAGCTAACTAGTTAGGGATGTTATCAGTTAGTAGGCTATGACACTTGTGATATCCTTCACAATGTTAGCATCCTGAAGTACAGTACAGGGGCGAATACTGTGCAGCCTAACATACAGTGATGGGGGATCCCTAGTGACTAATAATTGGCTATACACTACAGTTACTAGCGTTAGTCAACTGCTCTGTAACATACATCACATGGCGCGTGACTAACGAATGTAATGTGTATATACAATCAGTGAATAGTCTATTGTGCAGGACATCACAAGGTGCCCTACAATGTACTACACTAGGGATGATACAGTGTGTTAGTGCAATCCTTCACATGCTAAGCTGAGCTAGTGATATCCTTCACAATCACACAGCACAAAGAGAAGGCCGACTGTAAGGGTAGCCGGCCTACTCAGTTTAGCTGTTACTTGCGCTTTGGCTGGCCAGGGCTACACCTGCTGCCATTGATGCCGCAGGTGACATAATCCCAGACCTGGCCACACCATCGGCAAGCAATGTAGTGGCTCACGCCGGTACCTTATCCCAGTCTAGCTTTTTGGCGATGCGATCCGCCGTGTGCGTCAAGCCAAACTTGCTCGGCTCATCAAGCGTGGCTTGCGTGCGCTCTGCGCCAATCTCATCGGCGCCATGAGCCTCAACTACTTGACGACTGTTCAGCTTGTCCGGGCCGTACACGTAGCGAGTGCGCTGCCCGTTGCCACCGCCCTTCACAACTGTGCGCTTGCCGAGCGTATTGACTACGAGCTTCTCGATGTCAAGCGGCTCCGTTGACACTGGCACTGTGATAGTGATGGCGCTCACGTCATGCTTGCCCATCGTCGCCATGTCAAACTTGGCCACTAGGGGAGCGACGGCTGCCCGGATTGCGCCGTACACGGCCACTAGCTCGAACGTATCAGCCTCATGCTGAGCCTTGCTGTACGCCCGTGTAGCAGTCGTAACGACATGTGCCGCCTTGACTAGCTCCTCGGCGCTGCCAGACGCACGCAGAGCTTCAAACGCCTTCTGCGCCTTGCCAACCTCTGTCTTAGTCTCAGAGGCCAGTGCTACTAACTCATCTTTGTTTGCCAATTGTATACTCTCCTTACTACTATACATCTCGCCAGCTACTCACTGGCCCCTTACATATTCATATTAGCACACTTCGATATGAATGTCAAGCATCACAGCTACTATTTTTATTTACACACTAGTTTCAAGGTAAACATTCATAACATCACATACGAACATGAGTGCGGATGCTTGCAAGTGATAATGCGTGTACCCTAAAGTACAGTTATCTGTGCAGTTGACGAGTTATGTACAAGTGTGTAGGGGAGTGTACCGTTACACTTGATACAGTATTCATGCTATAAAGCATGGTTAGCACTATACTCTACTTGACATAAAGTACTTGACACCGGCAAGCTACCGTGTTATAATGATAGAGTAAGTAGATACATTAGCTTGAGGGGATCCCTATGCGACGCTAGTGATGACGGATAGATACAATGGCGGATCATTGTGACTTGCACTAAGTAAGGACTGACTGTGATAAAGCTAGACTCAGATGAACGGTGCCCGAACTGTGGCGGTCAAGAGGCCAGCGACTTACTGTTACCGGATGAGGGGGCGGAAGACTTGGCGGATCTACTGTCTAAGCTAGGATTCATATGCGGTAGCTGCAAGGGTGAGTACGTTGTTGGCTTGAGTGAACAGCGGTACAAAGAGATAACATCCCATCTACTGGATGAGTTAGCCAGGGATGAGGTGCTACTCAAGTACGGCGAAGGACAATACGTGACACACCCTAGCCAATTGAACTAGTAAGGATACAACATGACAACGAACATAGCTAGTATCACATGCTCTAGGTGCAACTATTCAGAGGAATACGAGGATGATGGTGTCAGCCTAGACTGTATGCCCGATGGCATACTTGTGAACGGTGGCCCTGAGTGGGTATGTGACGAGTGCATGGTAGATAGTGATGGTAACACGTTGCCGGAGTTTGACTAACTGGCCCGCGATTGCCCCCATATGGGGGCAACGGCGGTTCAATTAGTAGTGAGAGGGGCAGAGGATATGCGATGTGATTGTGAACTGTCGGCGGACGGTAGTGAGTCTGTAAGTACACAGTACATATAGCGGGTCAATGTGACTCCGCAACTGACTGGACAGGGCTTAGGTACCACGATGCTATTGACCATGGACGTGTGGCATGTGGAAAGGGAAGGCTAAGGCCGGTCGGTAACAGAGAGGACATAGGGACATGACATGGTGGTGTAGTGCGTTCACATACCGTAACGGTGAGCGCGTACAGTGTGCGTTGGCGGGCGGACATCTAGGTGACCATGAAGGACAGACCTATGTCTGGCAATAAGGAGCAATACACAATGTCTGAACTAGACCGTTACATTGCAGACATGGACGAGGACTACTTCTGTCCTTGTGCTGACTGCCTGACCTGGGCTATCGGTCAGATGTTCAAGGATAGCTAACATGCACCCGGTAACATGCAGGTGCGGAGCACCGTGTAGGGCCAGACGGAGAGAGGCCGAAGCGGTACTCACAGAGTTAAAGAAGGACACCATCATCCGTGAGGCCCAGTTCTTACTGCCATGGTTCAAGGCGTTGGAGTTGAAGCGGGCACGGAAGGTCAAGCCGTTCAACTACTAAGGAGGTAACATGGAAACATTCACCATAACACTCAAGCACTAT
>SDBU01002893.1_pt1 | contig 22339 bp, 32 predicted proteins | sample 2277071 | NCBI WGS metagenome assembly SDBU01 (sample SAMN10397929, study PRJNA504765) | marine sediment metagenome | isolation source: marine sediment core GS08_GC12, 126 cmbsf | place: Arctic Ocean: Gakkel Ridge, Loki's castle | collected 2008 | reverse complement strand
TGCATCGCCGTAAACCCGTGCATCGCCGTAAACCCGTGCATCGCCGTAAACCTGTGCACAAAATATAATTGCATTTTCCCCAACAAAAACAGACTCGGCTACATTAGCTTTGTTGTTAACCCACCCGCCGCCATTTTTGTGTTTGCTCCAATGAGATTTAGTTTGGTTGCCAATCTTTTCTTGCGGTTCTTCGAATGTCATCTTATTCCCCTGTTTAATTTATAAATTCTACTATACAATCTAATACAAATAAATACAGATGCAAGGGAAATCGTAGAATGATTAAAGTCTATTTGTGGGTTGTCATGCAAATCCTTGATTAGATGATATCAGCACCCATTTATTTTCGCCGTGCCGTTGATATTGCCCGCCACTTAGTGGTAGATCAAATATCGCCCTCCAATCATGGCCGGGATCTTGCTGTGCAATCTTTTCAAATTCACTTAGCTGTTTGTTTTCCTCCCAAGCCTTTTCCTGTCTACAATCTTCTTGGAAAAATAGATCCCCATTTTTAGTTATCTGCCATCCGCCAAAACCATTATACAATCGTGTTTCTAAATCAAGGTTTTCGCTAGTACCGCCACAATTTAAGCGTCCATGATGTATGTCCTTTTTAAGTGGTTTTACGTACCAACTCTTTTCCGTTAAATCTTCCATTCTATTCTCCTATGTGTGGGTTGTTAATATATTCTGTCAAATCGACTCTTTTCTTAACCCAAGTTTTGGGAATGACATGGATGCTTCCATACTCCGTCTCAATATTTTCGTCACAATCACTTATTTTTGAAACTAATACTATCCGCTTATCATCCTCGTGGAATACAAACCCCGATTGCCTTACTATCATTTCACTCTCAATTAAACCTTTGACCTCTTCCTCTGTAAGCCAACTATTGCCAGCGTAAGCATCTTGCCACTCTACATAAATTAATTTCATTTTAATCCCCTATTTTTTGTATAGCTCAAAGGCAAGTGCCTGTCCCGTAACGCCGTAAGCCATCCCAAACAATCTTTTGCATCCCGTACATTTAATTCTTGTGTACCCACATTTATTTTTATTCATTCTTTCTAAATATTTCTCATCCACATCATCATATTCTTTAGAACAATGTGGACAATTGAAGTCCATCTTCATAAAACATATAATCCCATTTGGTATTTTTTTGCAGATCATTTCATTACTCCCTATTATTTAAAACGAAAAACCCAAAGAAGGGTAGTACCGGCTACCCCAATTTGGGTTAATCTCTTTCGTTAGAAAGTTAGTTTGATGTCCGGTAACATCTTTTCAATAAATTTTAGAACAAAATACTACTTCCGCCCCCTTGGTCACCCACCCCGTGATCAAATCGGAGAGAATGAGAGGGCGAGATAGCCATTGTAGCGGGAGTAGGATTCGAACCTACAGAGCCCAGAATATGAGTCTGGATGGAATGCCAAATTCATCCCGCAATGTAAAGAACGTAAAAACGAGGGGTTTAAGTTCAACCCCTCTGGTATAGTTGTTCGGCGAGGTTGCCCACCTACGTAAAACAATATCCCTGCCAGGTTTAATTTATCTTATTACGCTAACCCGTAAATTCATGGCAGAGGTCTTAGCATCCTTCCTGCCGTGAGAGGATCAGCCCCAATCTAACAAAATAACATTAAGATGCAACATAAAAATAAATAATTTACTAGTTATCTGTGCATTGTTTGAGCCACTTCTGCACTTACCGACTTTCACGTACCCCGTCTTGCTCTCAGACCCGCACTCTCTCACTATTAAAATTACAATTCGCAAAGACTTAGTAACTGTCTCAATTGGTCTGTGATATCTTGGATTTTTCCGGTTTTCTGCTTCAGGTCAATTACAAGCGGAACTGTGCTTTCAGTTTTTTTGGCTCTGTCTTCCGGCTCGGGTGGCCCGCTTCTTACTACCTTCTGGAACTTATCCCACACATGTTGTGAAATTTCTGATAAACATTCAATTGCTTTTTGTTGCTCGTCCAAAGCAATACTTACTTCGGGCTCTTTCACTGGTTGTTTTGCTACGTCTTCCACTATTCCTCCCTTTGAATTATTAAAAACTGACTGATAGATTCAATATAACAGAAAGATACTAAGAGTCAAGTTAATTAAACACCGCCCCAAGACGGGAGGGGCTTGAGGCGGATCAACAGGAGGAATTTTAATGTATAAGCAGGGGATTGTTTAACCAGGATGCGATCAATTTATATATTTCGCTTAATTCCAGGTCGGTTTCAATAACAAACACCTTTTTACACCCGTTTTTATCATTCGTTTTTATCCTCCACTTGCGGGTTTTTTTCTTAAGCATATCATCCCTTCAAGTTGTTAGAATTTTATGCGAATCTTCAATACATATTTCTTCATTTTCTGCCAGTGTAGCGGGATAAAAGTCTTAGGCACGCCTTTAATCATTTTTGGTTGAAGCACTTCTATCAGCTTCTGCAATATTTTTAAAGAACGTGCCAAAACTTTAGGAAAATATAAAGTATGTCAATGAGAATAACCAGACAGCAATAACCCCGATTATTGAGAACCAGACCCAATTCGGGACAAACTTCCGAGCACTTTTGATTAGTAATTCTACAATAAGTTCGGGTAATAATTCTAATCGTTCAAAAATGCTTACTGATAAGTTCGGGTCTTTATTCTCAAACTCACGCTCTTCCTCCTTTTCGAGAACCGGTGTTTCTATTATGCCATCTTCTAGATTGTTTTCAAGGTAGTTTGATTTTTTCGGTTTGATATTTTCGAAACCTTTAGCCACCTTTTTTCATCCCAGCACGAGCCGTTCCGATTCCAAGGATCGTTAATAATTGTACCATTGAGCTTGAATTGAAGAACTCAATCAATGATACATCCCCTGATATTAACTGTACTAATGTTGATAAAACTCCGAATGCTACTAAAAAGTAAGTTTTTTTACCTTTCAACCATTCCATATTTACTCCTGTTAATTGTTTATAAAGCTGAACTTGTCGCTCAACTGTTTAGTTTTAACGCTTACGATAAACAAAACTAAAGTATGCGCTAATCTTTTTATTAAAAAATATTCATCTGTTGCCTCAATGCCCTGGTATGCTAAAATGTTTTTAATGAAATCTAATATGAAAATGAACACACAAAAGCCCACTAAAAAATGAGCTATTTTGAAAAACATCTCATGGATTTTATGAGTCAACAATAAGTAAAACCCAACAGTCCACACAACCAATCTTATAGCCCACGAATAATCGATTGATGCAAAGAATATTATGTTGTCATCCGGATAATGTACTTGCACCAAATAAGCAATCAGGGATATTACATAATCAACAACAGCAACACAAAGAACTATTCTCAACCATTCCCACCCACGCCTTTCGGACGCTTGGCAGAGGCTTTAATCTCCTTAGCCGTTATTATCCCTTTGCTTTTTGCTTTACTTTTTGCTTTCTTTTTCTTCTTGGCCATTACATTCTTCCTGTGTGTTTGTATGAATCTTGTTTCATCAATCTTGTAACTTCTGTCACGTATGCCTCTTTTTTGCCGTTTTCGTTAAACATAACATTTGCCATTGCCCTGTTTTCGTATTCCCGTAATTTCAGATCACGTGAAATCACTCCGATCCTAACGGATATATACGCAAAAAAACTGACGATAAGGGCTGCTGCAACAATAGTAGAAATAGCTTGCCATTCCATATAAGTAACCTAAGTTTGTGAACTATTATGTTCCTTTATTTTAACCTCTGCATCTATCCAGATTAGTGTGTCTATTACTGGTGGTTGTATAATGAACTTCGGTTCCTTGCCCTTGCAAAACTTGATAAACCCTTTGAAAGTTGGCTCTCGGTGCACCCATACTGTCTTACTGTATTTGCCACCATATTTAGTTTTAACAAATTCCGAGCCTGTGAATGTTGAATCTGCATAACATTCTTTTGTATACCCTTCTAATAATTGGATTACTTGTCCAGGACTTTCGATTGCACAAATTAGTATTATAGCGATAATGAAATATTTCATAATCCACCCCTCATCATTTCCTGCTGAATATACTTTGATAAAATATCCGATGGTTCTCCGTTAATAAGAAACACTATCACACTATCTTCGTTTAAGTGAAAGCCTGTATCCGGAGGATTCTCTAATATGAAAAAGGGTGGATTGTTTGTGCTGTCTGGAAGTATCAACTCTGTTGCAAAGGTTTCGCCATCTGGTTTAATGTCCGCCTTGCTATAATCTCTTCCAAGAAAAACGGCTAAAATCACAGCAGACACCCAAAGCAACCATGTTCCTAATGTCCATTTCATAATCCCCTCCTGGCTAACCATTCGTTGGCAAGAAACCAGCCCAAAGCAACCAAACCAGCTATAAGTAAATTCAATCCGTCACGATTAAAGATCAATGAATGGATTAAATAGAAATAGGGTGCTAAATAGAGCCACCCGAATCTTTTGCTCCAGACTGCATGGTTATATTCATGCTCGATCTTTGAAGCCTGAGCGACCCCGAATTTACCTAAACAGAAATTATTGAAGAATCCATCGTGAATATAAATGGTAATCCTGCCCGTCCGGAAAGCCGGATTCTTTGCTACGTGCCTTGTGGATAGCCAGCCGACCAAAGTATTTGGAGCCGACCACACCTCTGAAAAAATGTTCATGATTTTCTCCCTGTAGTTGCGCACGTATATAACAGAAAATATGTTAAAGTCAAGTTCATTCTACCGTCAAAGTTAAAGGGAAATCGATCTTTGCGTATGCTGCCGATTCGTTAAATACCGGCTTGCCTGTTATGCCTAAATACGTTTGAACACCCCTCACACTGTCAACTCCAGTAAATGTTATCTCTGTTTCGGTTGCCGTTACAGACTTAATTAAACTTAACGTTATAGATTGACCGCTGTAAATCACATTAACCGATTCACTCCAAACTTTCTGGAAATTTGCATCATAGAAATTCACCGTCCAAGTGGCACGCCCGGAGGCGAATAATAATGTAAAACTTATTAGTAATGCTAAAATTATTTTCTTCATTTTTACTCCTTAATGTTCCGGTAATCTTATTGATGTGTAACTTAAGTCAATTCTATAGACAATCCCCGCGCCGCTATAGGTGTCTCCGCTCACATCCCTATCAAATTGAATTCCTAAATCATCCCCAGCCGTAATTGGTTGATTTACATTGTCAAAATCCAGCGTAAGGGCTGTTTCGTAATGCTCCTTATCTGTTTCAGAAGCTCCTCCAGTAAGGGTTGCGGTAAGAGAAACCACCGTACCGTTATCCATAGCTTCACCAGCCGCGATACTCCTATAATCCATATCCCATTTCACCGTTTCCCCATTTGCAACCACATCACCGGCTGTTGGATACCAATGTAACTCAACTGTTATATCACTTGCACGATCCCAATCACTAGGTATTTCAAAGTTTACAAATGCTGATTCATTATCAGCGTCAAACCCGAACCCTCTAAACGTTCCCACTGTTACAGCCGTAGGAGCTGTGGGCCCGAGTGTTGCAGCTCCAATATCAATATCAACATGCCTAGTATATCCAGGGAAATGTATTACCGCAACACCTGTAGTGCTATTCTCAATCACCACACCATCCGCAAGGACATTGAAATCAACGTCCGCATCCGAACCCGCCAAGGCTCTATCTAAAGTTAATATAGTCGCTGCGATTGATTCGATAAAATAAGTTCCGTAATCTCCAACGGTAGTCCCACCATAGATTAACACAGCATCACCAATGCTACAAGTTACGTCGAAGTTTTCGCCTACTTTGGTTAAAGTTGCATCACCCGCTGAAGTTGCATCTGTGATCGTCTCAACCACCGTGCCGCTTATAATAGTGCTTATTTCTCCGTTACCTTCTGAGATGCGTTGTCCCTCTACTCCACCGACTATGCTGGATTTTTGGTCAGGGTTGGCCCACCCCTCTCCTGTATTCAGGTCAGTTTTGTTTGCGCACATAGTTGGCACAGTGCTAGTGGCAGTACTATTTTTTAGACTAAACGAACCTGTTTTATTTCCGTCTAATGATGTTGGAGCAAAATTCAACACTGCACTACCTTCTGAAGCAAATCTAAGATTATTAACCGAACTTGCATAAAACCCAGTCCCCGGCGTTATCTCAACATTTGGATTGGTGGGATCATTATTAACAATAAACTTTATCTGGTTTGTCGCCGTACCAGTTAAATCTATTCCCGATTCATTGAACATTGCACCCGGAGCCAAAGCAGTTGCATGAGCGTTCTCTATATCAAACAGAGCATTATCCCAAAAACTATTCGCGTTAATTATAAACGTGCTTGGATCGTTCTGAGCGTCCGCCGATATAAATACGCCTTTTTGGTTATTGTGGATTGTGTTTTCGTGGACATAGAATTCAGATACGGTTAATGTCATGCTTGAATGCCCGATACGGACACCTTTTGAACATTCGGCAATATCATTATGATGAATATAAACAGAATCAGAATTTGCAGAAGTCGCCCCGGCATACATGAAAATTCCAGATGCGAATCCACCCGCGAATCCATCCTCAGCACGAATTACATTGTTGTGGATAAACCAATTGTTAAAGCCGCCGCCGCATTGAATTGCATAACCGGAGGTTGAATCCCTACCTAAAAACGTATTGCCATAAATCCTGAAATTATCAACGGTTTTGTTTGCCCACATTGCACCATCACCAGAATTAGTAAGGAATGTATTGTCCCTTACTATACAATCAGATGCACCCGAAGTGCTTATGACAAGTCCAAATGTCGCAGAGCCGGTGCTATTTATAATGCAATTCTCAATTATCAAACCGTCCGAACTTTGCTGAATCTCAATGAGTGTGCCAGCCGCGTCACCGATCAATGTAAACCCATCAATAACAATTCCGTCACCATTTAGCTCAAGCCCTGCCGAACTTGCCATAACCAAAGCTAAAGTAGTTCTATTCGGGCCCTCTAGTGATTTTATGGTAATGTTTGCCACGTCAGCATCAATGTGGCCTGTATAGGTTCCTGGTGCGACCATAATCATATCGCCGGGAGAAGCTACATTGACAGCCGCGTCAACTGTATTGTATGAAAACCTTGAATCAGTGCCGACCTCTATGACTTTCGTTCCAAGCCCCTTGTCTGCTCTGGAAACCCCCGTGCTCGTTGTGACTTGAGCATAATTCAAAGAGGCAATAAGCAGCAATAAAATTAAATATTTTTTCACTTTATCCCCCTTAATTCAAATAAACAACGCTTATACTAAGAGTTGTTCCATCTGATATGTGATAAAATTGATTAGTATTTGCAATGCTTAGAATAATAGAATCGTGATACCCTAATTGGAATCCATTCGCTGTGCTTACATTGCCGGAACTTCCCATATATGCAATTTCCCCCGGCGTGTTGTTTGTGAATATTGCAACCCGACATGCATGACTCGCAAACTGCGTTGCTGAACCTGTCACACTCACGACAAACGTAGAATCAGTTGAATTACCGACTGGATTCACTGTTGACGTTATAGCTGTTGATGTGCTTAATGTTGAATCTTCTAATATTTGGCCAACTGACATATCATTTTCATATAGAATAGTTTCTAGTCTGAATTCTGTTTGAAGTTCCGCACCGTTAATGAATAACACTTGGTAAAATTGATGCAATATAGGAAGAACAACAGGCTCAGTTTCGGTATCTGTTGCTATTGTATAATCGTTTGTTTCCGCCCAATTCGTTCCATCTGTTGAAAATCGAATCCTAAGCGTACCATTCACACCCGCCGCGTGATTGTGATAGGCGCTTACCGAAAGACTTGACCACCTGCCACCCGTCACAGCATTAAAAGCCACACCTGTGAATGTTGCAGAAGATGATAAGGTATCTGTTGAACTATTGTTCACGTCAACCATAGTTCTTCTTTGCGCTATGATTAAAGTACTAAATAGTATTAAAAAAAATATTGCTTTCATTGTATCCTCTTTAGATTTTTGTTAATTTCAAATATGAACCAACCCTCAAAATAGTGTCTGAAGCGGTTAAAGTATTTTGTGCCCATTGCAATTTAAATGTCCCACCAGTCCCGCCGATTGTTACTACTCCATTGGTTCTTAACATATTATTCCCAGTGTTGTCACCCATACAATTTGTTAATCCGCTAGTAAAAAATACAGTAGTGCCCGTTACGTCATCATTAAATGTTTGAAAAGTTGCGATAGAGCCGGTTGAACATAGAGTATTCAAATATGTTGTAGTGCCATCATGTGAGGGCAATATAAATTGTGCCTTAAAATCCGGCGAAGTTGAAATTTGAGAACCAATCAATACTAATTCCACTATATAGTTAGTACTTGCGTCAACTGTAAAACTTAGATGATCATCATCTTGAAAAGTAGAACTGGCATTCACTGTTTCGTCTGCTGTTTTATAAGCACTCAAAATAGTAGCACCAGCGCCCGGCGCGGCGGTCCACTTCACCCCCCCCGCCACAGCGGAATCAGCCGTTAATACTGTGGAGTTAGACCCAACCCCCAACCTAATGTTATTAGCCCCATCATTAACTACAACGTCACCCTTTGTGGTTGTTGGGGATAAAGCATCATAACCAGCCGTTTGAGTTGTTTGTCCAGTGCCACCCTCTACAATTGCTACACCGCCATCTTTGATAGTCACATCCCCGGAGGTCACCGCAAAATTGGCAGTATTGAATTTTGCTTTTCCTTTTGCTGATGTTGTTGCGTCTGTTACCACGGCAGTTACATTACCAGTGGTGACCGTGCCGACCTCTGTTATAGCAGATTGGAGAAAATGTTCACCCGCTACAAAATTAGTTGTTTGGTTGTGATCTATTCCCGAATCTTTAATAGTCACCGCGCCACTTGAAACAGTAAAATCAGCTGTTGCGAAAGATGCCTTACCCTTTGTTGTTGTTGTCGCATTTTTAATAGTTACCGCACCGGAGGAAACAGTGAAATCAGCTGTTACAAAGGATGCAATTCCTTTGTTTGTAATCGTGGCGTCTTCGCCCTTAATAGTTATTGACCCGGTTCCATTTACAATATCTATTCCTTCGCCTTCGGTTAGGGTTGCTTTCGTTAGAGTGTTGCCGGTTGCATTCCCGATCAGCAATTGACCGTTTGTATAACTTGTTTGTCCAGTCCCGCCCTTGTCAACCGGTGTTATTGCCTGAAAACCCAAAGACGAACTTACAAACATCTGTATCGGTACTCTATTATCACTCGTTACTATTACTGCTGTTGCCATATTTTAATCCGTTACGTCTTGATTGATAGTTAATGTCCCTTCGAAAAGGGTTATCACTTCGCTTGTAGCTGTTTCTGTTAATTCAAAATCGTGGAAATAAGTAGCCGCTGCTATGTCCATATTTGTAGCTGTTTCGTCTATGGTTATAGTCCCATCTCCGAGTACAATTTCACCCGTTACGGTTGACCACTCCAAAGTATGTACGCCTAATTTATCCACCTTAATGTCCATTTTGGCAGTGAATCCAGAGCTTAAATCATAATTTGTATCAAATTCTGCCGCTGTCCCGTCTGATATATAAGTTTGTGAAGTTGCCGCATCCAATGTGACATTAAAATCGTTACTAGTTCTTGAAGTAATTAAATGAACTCCGTTTAGGTCTGTCATACCTATAACATCCCGGATATGTACGTTTTGCCCTGCCGAGAATGATTGGGTGCATGTTACCGTAATATCAGTTGTCCCAACAGCCCCCGTAATTGCTATATAAGTACCAGGAATTTTATTCACCATTGAAATTGAAAACGTATCCGCTTTCTTTGACTCAATATTAAGTGTTCCTGCTTGATCTAAATCTAAACTAGCCATAATGTTCCTATTATTATATAACTTAAAATTTCACAATGCCACCAATATTTTTCATCCTGTATATGAGATGGATAATCCATTATCAAATGCAACAAATAAGGAGGCAACAACCACAACAAACTAAACGTTTTGTGTGCCCAATTATAAATTTTCCAATCGCCTTTCATTGAACCACCAGCAAGTCCTATCAAGTCGGGCATTGCTCCAACCGCCGCACAAGCTATGCTCAATTCAATCGGCGCATCTAATTTGTGGGCTATTGTAAAAGACATTAAACTGTGATTTAATATATCCACTATACTGTTTCGCTCATATCTACAAAGTCCTTGCTTTCTAATTCAATTGTTACTATGTCTTCATAATTAGCCTGAGTCAAAAACGAAGTTTCAAACCTTGTCATAATAAACTCAACCGGCACACCTGAAGAATCTCTTATTACTACTGCTGACGCGGAATCTTCTATAACCCTTGACACATACAAATCAATTGCCTTATAACCGAATAGCTCATCAAAATTAGTTCGTCTGGTTGATATAGATCCAACTTTGAAGAAATTACTTTTAATTCCTATAATCCAGTGTTGGCCCCCAGTCACCCATTCTCTATGATGTGTTAATACTGATTCCTGCCAGAAACCCCTTTCTATCGCTTGATCTTTTGTCACCGTAAAATTTTCTAAAGTTACGCTGGTATCATAATAAACATAAGCATGAGTCCCGGTCCCGGTGTCTGTTATATCTATCTCATTATCACCATCTAAAGTTATTGTGAAATTGACCGAACTAACTATTTCAAGAATAGAATATATAACACCAACTACAAGAGATGACGGCAATGCATTATCAGTAGTAAAACTTACCAAGTCACCCGCAGCACGTCCATGTCCAGAATCAACAATCCAATTCTCCGCTGTATTGACGGTAAAAAAACCACCCGCAGAAGTAGATGTTTGGTGCAATGTTGTATTTTGAAAATCTAATAATGATCTACGTGCCATTAAAAAGCCACCTCAATTATTTTGCTTGTTTCTCCGGCTGGGTCTATCTCGTTCAATACTACGTTTCGGAAAGTTACATCAGCCTGAGTTAAAAATGTTTCTCTGTCATAGCTTTGCAGTGCTTCGTCTTCCATTGCTTCACCAATATCTTTGCCGCCTGTTCCGTCTGCTGGCCTAAAGAAATTATGTGACCCGCCGCTTGGCTCTCCGTCTCCCAAAGTCTCATATACGTCCGTTGTCCCTGCACCCGCCCATTGACCCTCACATAAAAACATTAAACTCTTTATCCATTTAAGAGGCTTTTCAGAAGCCCCACCCTCAGTATATAGAACTAAATCTTTTGGGGGTGATTGTGCGTCAACTAATTCAGAAGCCGTGATTGTGTTATATTTCGCCCTTAATTCTGTTATTATGCCTATATTTGTTGGGTCTTCGTTGTTGCCTTTTATCTGCCATCTTGAATCTTGCAATCTTGCGGGAATTGTTGTTTTATCGTAATCCCACGAAGTATCATTTGAAACTGAATAAGTCCCCTCTGCTGTATTTCTCACGATCTGGAAACCGTCATCATAATAAATATTAAAATAAAACAAAGAACAGATATTATCTAATAACTCCCAGAAGGTTATTTTTTTGCTTTCTGTGTCATAGCCCTCAATGTCATTAGATGTTATTTTAGTTGAGTTAATAGCGTAATCTTGATTTAGCGCATAAACCATATTCTTGTCAATTCTAATCTGTCCGAAATTAAAACTTCTATTTGCTGGGGTGTCACTTGTGCCTGTTTCAAATACAGATTTAGAACTCACTATTGTTGTTGAAGCTATCGCACCGCTCCCCTCTAAGTCTGCGCCCGCCAAAGCGTCCAACCCAGAAGCAATAAACAAAGCCTTAATCAAATGTAATACAGTCATATTCGAGAAAGTCTGATTATCATACGGCTCAAATTGATCTGTGAAAGTGTGATAAGTCATATTGGTAGTTGTAGTGTCGATTAAATTAAGCGGCCCGTCTGTTAATGCTTGGTCGCCATACAACTTGAAACTATTACCAGCTATGTTATCTATAAAATAAACTACGTTTTTATCGATCTCATCATTTGACCCCGAACCAGTGAAAACTATTGGTGTCCCGTCACTTAGCCCGTGGCCTGAGTCATCTACTTCATCATTACCCGCATCTATTGTGAAAGAACTTCCAACGCCGCTTGCAGCCTCACCTACTATCGTTGTGTCTAAAGTGTCAAAGTCCACAAAGTAATCATTCAAATCTGTTACAGCGTTTAATATTTCATATTCATAAGTCGAAGCATCATAATTAAGATTCTTTTTATGTACCTTCCCCAGAAAGTAAACAACTCCGCCCGTGCCAAATCTCATATAAGTAGTTGCGTTTAATCTTACATTGCTTCCGATTGAACTGCCATTATAACTCGCACCAATAGCACATTTAAAACTATCAGCCTTTAACCCATAGTTTATATTTCTTGACACAATGGGAACGCTCGATATTGAAACTACTGAATCGCTCACATCGTACCAAACAGCACCGGAAAATATTTCAAGTTTATAACTCATCGAAATTAAAGCCTGCTTTAGTTAATATGTTTTCTTCTGATTTATTTCTTAATACTGTTGATTTGGTATCTGAATTATTTATTACTGTGATATTATTTTCCAAGTTGACAAGATTCATATTCATGGCTTGTATCGCACCTAAGACCTGACTTAATATCTTCGATTCATCCCCGGCTCTTGCTGAAGGTGTTACTTGCACCCGTTCACCACTCTCTACCATCATTGGAAAACTATCATTACCAAACCCACCAGGTACAACAAAATCACCACCACCGGCAAATGAAGCTACTTTCCGTCCACCTTCGAATGTACCGCCATCATGAGCAGCTATGAGAACTTTATTCGCGGCAACTGCTGCCGTAACTGCCGCCGATCCTGTAAGTGCCGCACCGCCAAAGGTCGCTATTGATGCAAATGTAGCTGCTGAAGACCACGCAGCGGCAACCAAAGCCCCCGACGCCTTAGCTTTTACCACTTCTGCTGCCTGAGTCGCCGAACTTGTTGCAGATAATGTTAATTGTGTCGTAATTTGTTTAGCCATTATGTCACTTAACGCATTGATAACAGTTCCTTTGATTCCACTCCAAAAACCAGCTATTAAGTCCCCGCCGTTTTCTATTGTATGTAGCAAAGATGAAAAGGCAGTTGATAATGAATTAACCGCGAGTTCATTGTCTTCTAATCCTAATTGAAGTTCGTTAGTAAAACTTGTTCCCGTTTCTTCAAGTTCTGGTATTTCTGGGATTATATCTAGTGGGGCAGTTCCCTTTTCCCCTTTGGGTTCAAAAGGCAGGGTTATTTCCCCAGTCGCCAAATCTTGAATTCTAAGCTGTAAAACCTCTAAGTCTCGTTCAAGTGCTATTATTTCCTTTCGTATTGATACTGCGCCCAGTAGGGTTTTCTCAAAGGGTTCTTGTTCTTTTAATTTTTTAAGCCTTTCATTTAAGTCAAAAACAACACCGCTTAATACAATTACTTTTTCTTTGGGATCTTCAATATCTTCGGGATCTATTAACGGTTCACCCTTAAGTTTTTTAATTAAATTATTAAGTACTATTATATCATTCTGGAATCCTTGTAATTCATTTCTTAACGCAGTTATTTCTTCTTGTCCAAGCGGCCTAGTAACTACACTTACAACACCTATGCCTACCGGTATGGTTTCTGTAATAGTACCTCTGTTTAATATCGTGGTAGCTTGTTTAATTTGCCTTTCTAAATCTTTAATTTCTTTTTCTCTTTCAGCAATGGCTGGTCTATTCAAAAGTTCAGAAATGCCCTGTTCGGCTTTTAGTAGCCTTTCCGCCTCTTTTCTACTGGCATTTAGTGCTTTGCCGTGTTCATCCCACAATGTGATTGCGCCTGGCATAAGTGTCGCTATTTCTTCCAATACAGTTTTTAATTCAGCTTGCTTTTCTTCGCTTTTATCTGTTGATAAGATTAAACTATCGTATTTATCTAATAATTTTGGCACGCTAGAACTTAACTCTTTAACTCTTCTATCCTGTTCGAAAAATTGATCTGATAAAGATTTTGTTGGCTCTAACAATGCAATTTGAAGATTAGTTAAAGTGGTAAAGAAAGGGATCATTGTATTGCCAATGGTTTCCAATCTTTCTTTTAATACTTCGTCTCTTATTCTCTCCCTGTTCGCTAATTGATGTTGAGTTCTTGAAAAATCTCCGATGGCTTTGTCGGATTGTTCATAAGCAATTTGCAAGGTTGCCAATGCTTTTGCTTGGACTAAACTAGCACCTTCTTCTAATTGTTTTTGCTTTACAAGTTCTTTGAATCGTTTGGTGTCCTCATTAACCGAAATACCTAATAATTTCATTGATTCTCGTTCGCCCAATAAACCTTTTGTTAATGCCATAGAGGCTCTTGTAGTGCCACCTTGAATATTAGAAAATGATGCTAAATCCACCGCTAATTCATTTACTTGCTTCGACATTGACAAAGCTTGTTTTTCGGTAAACCCAAACCCTACCAACAAATCCCCGGTAGTACCTAATAGTTCTTTAGCTGTGGAATCGGCTAATTTGAATTTTCTTGCTATTTCATCTGCTGCCAATGTAGCATCTTTTCTTATGCTGGAAAAAACTTGATTGAACTTAGATTTGCTTTCATCAGCATCCCTAGCAGCATCTTTAGCCTGTATTGAAAAATTCCACGCTTTCCTGAGTGCAAAAGCAGCACCAACAGCAATAGCCATACCTTTAGCAAATATATTACCGAAAGATTTCGCCTCTTGCCCGGTTCCCTCCAAAGCTCTATCAACTTCAGCTAACTTAAATCTAGTCCTATCCAACGAAGCGGAATCAACATTTAACTTGACCTTTTTAGCAAATTCAGCTTTTAACTTAATTTGAAGTTTTCTCAATTTATCAAGTTTCAAAGTGCCAACAGCGGTAGAAAAATTGACTTTCATTCTTGCAAAGTCTTGCTCCATTTGTCCCCTAACAACTTTAGACCGCTTTAATATCTTATTAAGGCTGGCCTCTAATTGTTGTGACTTGAGCTTAAGCTCTACAAACATTGAATCTAATTTATTATCAGCCATTTATTTTCCCACGTCTTTTTGCATCTTCATATTCTCGTTTGACCTGTTCTAGCAATTCATCCTCTGTTTGAAATTTAAATTCGCCTTGTCTGTATAAATTCGCTATATTCATTGATTCACCTAACATTTCTCTATATTGCACAATGCCCATTAACTCAACTTGTTCTACTTTCATGTGAAAAAAATGAGCGATTAAGCATCTTGAGACACCCCGTCCGATTGCGGTTCCTCCTCCGCTACTTTTTTTTTATATCCGTCTAAAACAGAAACCTTACCTGCAAGTTCAAATATTTCATTTGCGGTTAGACCCTCCATTAGTTTCTTAATTGAAAACTTCCAGTTATAATACCACCTTAAAAAATTCCTATTCATCCAGAATTTTAACGAATCATGTATCGACACCGCAGAAACGTAAATAGATGTTGCCGGATCCATTTCTCTCTTGCCTGCAAATTCTTGCAAGTCTAAAACATCTTGAGCACTCCTTTCTGATAATTTTACAGAATGCCCCAAAATGTCCACTCCCTCTTGTTTCCTCATTATGATGCCGTTTGGGTTATTGAAGAGGTCGCTGTGAATGTATATGCTTTTTTCACCGCCTCAGCCCCTGGTACGTCAGTAGTCGAAGTATTCCCCGTAATTTGAGCTGTTAATGTATATAGGTTATTCCCGTCACCCCTCAAAATCAAGGCTGTCGAAGATCCTACATTAACATCCGTAACCCCTGTACTAAAGAACCCTTCAAATGTACCCGTTCCGCCTTTGAAACCGGATGCTATATTTTCCATCCAAACTGAATCGCCTGAGTCTGTTATGTTAATAACTTCACCGGTTACATCCAAAGACCATGCAGTAATCGAGGTTGTCAACCTAACCGTACCGCCCGATGTGTAACTTTGTGCTGTTGCTGGAATAACTACTGCAAAAGTCGCAGCTGACGCCGTTACAGTGTGTTCTCCGTTCAAGTCAGTCATTCCGCCTACACTCTCGATTAAAACCCTGTCACCAACACTTAAACCGTGTCCTGCCGCCGTGACTGTAATGGTAGTCGTTCCACTTGCACCCGTTATGCTGGTTGGTGTGCTTCTGACCGCCTTCCCATCTTTCCCGCTTATCTTAGCCATCTTAGCCTCCTTAAGCGTTAGTTAATGTTAATGCACCGTCACCAGTGAATGTGAATGATTTCTTTTCCGCTTCTGCGCCTGGTACATCCGCAACTGTATTAATGCCGGTGCAAATTGCGTTACCTGTATAATCTCTTGAACCATCAAGTTCCAAGACTAAACTAGCCGCAGCACCGCCTATTGCCGGGTCAGCCGTACCGGTGATTTGGAAACCTTCGCAAGTTGCAGTCCAGCTCTTAAAACCCGATGCAAGATTGCTCATCCAAGTCGTATCACTAGAATCGGTTGTATTGATGACTTCACCGGTTATATCTACCGTCCAACTGGTTATCAATATTTCGGTGCTATCAAATGTTGCCGTTCCAGCACTTCCATTAATTTTTGCCATTATAATCCTCTAATTATGTTCTAATTCAATCCTGTATTCTAACACCGTATTCCAAACACTATCGTCTGTTAATAGGTATCTTTTGTTCGTCCGTCTAAAATCTATTTGTGTGAAATTTGTAAATGATAAAACTACATCTTTCAACAAATCAATCAATTTACTTTCTAATATCCCAACCGGCAAATTTGAGGAATTCTCATCGTATAGGGAAAATTGAATAAACACCTCTTCCCACTCATTGCCCGAGTCAAATGAATGTTCGTCAAAGAAAAACGAGAATACACAATACGGGAATGTTGGGCTGTCTGTTGCTCTTACATAATAAACCCTACCACCAATAGCCGTGTTGAAATCACTTGATTCCGTTAATTTCGAGTATATAGCCGTTTTTAATTCATTATTAGCTGTCATTTCATTGCCGCCAATACTTCTTTAAGTATTCTGTTAGCTTGCTTTGCAGCGGGCCTTAAAAAGGGTTGTGCCACTTGTCCACCTTTGCCGGATCCAATCTTTTCGCTTCTTTCCTGGATGGATCCGAATCCTGATTTTTTAGTCACTCCACCGCGTCCGCCAGTTCCAAATTCCACATGAGCCGCATATTCAACATTAGTTCCGATCCAAATAGTTTCCTTATTCGGGCTTTTTTGTAATGCATCGTCCGAAGTTGAATCAGTCCCGATCTTTTCATACCCGCCTACGTCATTGGCTCTAGCCCACGAAATCGAACCCCTTAAACGTCCACCGGCCCTACCGTCTGTGTATTTCCCGACAGCGGCTAATCGTTTAGCCTCATCTGTCACGCCCTGAGCAGTTAAATCAAGGGCTAAATCAGCTTTGATTCTCAGTCTTTGTGCTATTGTTCTAACCGACAAGTCTCAACCCCACTTCATAATGATGTAATGCAGTTTTGTTTTTAACCGCGTTAATTCGTTCTATTTCATAAGTGATACCATCAGTTACCCATCTATCTACATAAGCTACTGTTGACGAATCATCCGTAATACCCCGATGAGTTTCCACCGGCTGTCGTGCTTCGTTCAATATGATTTCATTAGCCTTTAACTGATAGATCCTTGCTGAAAATGTAGAATCCTCAGTCCAAGCATCTACAAAACCACCAGCGCCATCGGAAACCTTAGCTTTTGTTTCTCTACTTATTGTCGATGTGTAAAAGTCGCTTATCATGTAAATGACACCCTTCTATATGGTTTTAAACCTGCCTTTATTGACGAAGGCCAATTGTCAACACTAGCATAACTAACCGAATAATCGCCAATCTTTTCAGATGCAATATTTTGAACTACTTCTTGATTCATTTGCCATCTAATCAGATTAGCTACAGGTGTTTTCAAACCCGGTGGATACAATACCTGATATATGATAGGCGTAGCATCCCCGGCCGCCTCTGTTGTGAATGTATCAGATGTAATAGTCATTGATCCGGCTTGAGCTGTAGCTAACAAATAAAAACCGTTGTTACTGTCTGAATCATCAATGAATATATCCATACCAGTCACAAATCCAGCATCTAAAAAACCAGACTCACTATCCGAAACTGTTATACTTGAAAACGATATAGTGCCTGCATTATAAAACAGATTCTTGTTTAGAAATTTGTTGTTTAAAAAGTCGGGCAGCCAATCCCTTATATCAATTATCATTGCACTTATCATATCATCTCGTGACGTATCCGAATCGGCAATGCCCAACCTTAATTTAACTTCTACTAGTGTTATAAGAGCCATTATGTACCTTTATTATGAAACACCTTATGCTGGTTGTCCTAATTCAACACCTATTGAACCTGCATTTAAGTCAGATCCATCAATACTGAAGTTTCTCCACACATCGGTTGCAGCTCCAACAACATCCGGAGTATTGAAGTTTGCCGAAGTTGTCTGGAAATAATTATTAACCACAAAGTTATTCGCACCCTGAGCACTAAGACCGGATACATCCATCACAGTCGTAGTATTTGGGGTTGCTCCATCTGAGAATTTGTTTTCTTCCCAAACTCCATAACTTGAAGCGACATAAACCCCATTAGTGAAGTTTAAGAATCGATTCCCCTTAACATGCCAATGAAGAGGCACTGCCACACCGGTTGCGAAGTTCTTAATACAATGACCGGTTTGTCCTCGGAAAACATTATTATATATTCTCAAGAATCCAGAGCCGCCCGTATCTGCAATGGCATTACCGCCACCACTGAAATAACAATTTTCTATGACAGCATGTGAAGGATCTGGATTTGTCGATCCGTCTCTTAAGAATCTAATCGCAGCCGCTGTTGCTGCAGTTGATGCCGGAGGTAAAAATGCGACATTCTCGATTCTCCATCCTTGCTCTCTTAAGGTTAAATTCGCCACTGTTGAGTCTGTGTCATACACCCAATAGGCTGAATAACCCGCCTGAGCACCGCCGTCTGTTGCTTGTCGTGGAGCACCTGAAACAACCCCTTTAATCGTTATATCGAATAAACTAGCAGGAGCTGTTATTGATTCCGTAATCCGACCGATTAAAAAAACAGTCGCGCCGTTTGAACATACTGAAAGAGCCTTTTCCATTGTTAAGAATGGCGTGTCCCAGCCAGTCCCCGAATTGTCATTAGAGCCATCCCATCCATTCACGTAATAATTTTGAACGAATGCTTGTTCGACTGATTTGTAAGTGTCGATTATTCTTTTTCTTAATTTTGTTCCTAATCCCATTTTAACCCCCTATAATACACTTGTTGGTAAATACCATGCAGTGACCCACCCAGAGGAGTCTGTAGCCCATGTAAGGGTAACATTCCCATCATCATCAATATATTTTGAACTTGATCCGATGGAAATAAGGTGCTCTATAGTGTCACCGACTGCAAATGTGTCTGTTTGTGCATCCACTCCGAAAGCATCTGCGCCAATTGTCGCTACAGTAGACGCATGATTAGAATCGATGGTTATTAAAAGTTCCCCATCTTTCGGATATGCGATAGCCATAGAATTGGATGTATTAATCGCCGTTCCTGCGCCGGGTGTAATTACTACACCGGTGTTCGAAACTAGCCTTGTTGGAGTTATTGTTGTTATTCCCATTATTTAACCTCTTTAGTTTTTTCCGTTTTCTTAGCATCCCTAACCTTAGTCATTTTGTCAGATGCTATCTTATTGTTTACACTTCCCATCTGTTCCTCAAGCTTTGTAACGCGCATGATTAACTTGATGAATTCCCGCCTGTTAATTGCGATCATTTACGCCTCCGCTGTTTTGTCTGCATACATAACGCCGGTTTTATCTGGTCGTGTTACTTTGCCACCATATATGAAACGTCCTTTTACAAGTGTTTTGCCTATTTTAAGTTCCCTTTGTGTGGTTTCAAATGTAGACACCGCCGATGCAAACCCTAAAGATTCGTTAGGCACGACAAACATCATCCTGGTAATATCCCAAGAAGATGAATTTTTGCTAACATTGTTTGATTCAACAAAATCCCAACCTAATGCAGTTCCAATAAATCCCTGTGCGTAAAGTTGGCTGTTCTCGGTTTTAGACGCAATGCCAGCTATTGCCATTTTTGTAGTGACCCAAGGCGGTACAAGTGCTACTTTAATTATACTCCTTGAAATTCCAGCCTCTGCGAATTGTTCGGACATTTTCAGAAATTCATCTTCTACATTAAGTGAAGTCATGTTAGCAGGCGACCCACTTGTATTTTGTGTAATGCCAGCCTGTGCGTATAGCGAAGCAAAGAATAAATCTACCTCTTCGTTTGATGCATCAGCCGCTTTTCGTGCCGACTCTGAAAGCATACCAGATGCAACATTGTTAAATTCTAAGGTGTCAAGCTGATAAGAGAAACTTTTGTCTCTATCTGCTATCAGTTCCCTTGCGGCGTCTGTCAATTCCTGTACTGTGATGTCCGTTCCATCATAGTCATTTATGTCGATGTCGCCCATTTGGATTAACTTGACTTTATCGTTCTTTTGGTTGATTTCGCCAGTAAATGAGCTATTCGCCAATGCTCTAAATTGAAGAGCATTTTCTAGTGCCTTGGTAAATCCGGCTCGTAATATCATTAAATTAAAATTGTGCATATTCTATCCTATTTGTTTTAGTGATTTTTCTACTTTTGGCCAGTTTTTAATCATATCCGCTTCAGGCATTTTTTCCATTTGTTCCCGGGTGTAGAAGTCGCCGCCTAAATCGGGAGCTTTTGTCGGCACGCCTCCATGTTCCTTGAATATATCCTCAACCTGTGCTTTTATTGCCTCACTGTTTAATTCACCCAGTAAGTCTATGTTTGTTTTTGTCAGGGTATCATCTGCCCCGATAAAAAACTTAGCCAACCCAACAGGAAGTTTTTGTGTGGTCATTTCTTTCTCTGCGTAACCTAACAAATCCTTCGCTTTTAGTTCGCCTACAAGCTTTTCTTGTGATTCTTTCAATTCGCGGATCATTATGTCTGAATCAGTTTCTTGCGGACTGAGTTCTAATCTTAACTTATCGTTAGAATCTTTTATCAATCCGGGTACTGTCTTTTCTTTGTAAGTTTCTAATGCTTTCGTCACGGTGCTATCTCTTTGAGATGTCATCCATCTCTTTGCGTCCTCATCCTTTTCAAAAAAGCCCTTAGCCCTATCTAAGTTGACCGGATTAAGTTCACCAATGAAGGTTTGAACGTCTTTGTCTTCTTTCTTATCTTCAAAAAATTGCTTTACTTCTTTTAAGTCCATAGTAGTCCTTGCCTCTTATGTTCTAGTTTAGATTGTACTTCTGATTATAAATCATTTGATTAAAATGTGCTTCCGTTAGTTCTAAAAAAATGTATATGTCTAGTGACATCCAGATCATTTGTCGCCTTTCTTCCTATTTGTCTTCATGCTCACGACTCTAGTATTTTTCTTTAAGTTGCTTCCGCCCTTAGAAAGTGGTTTAATGTGATCTACTTCACGCGGATCACCAACCTTCAAACCAGCCGCTTTCCGTGCTGCATTCCTTTTGGTGCGATTCTTAACCTGTTTGGGCTTCGAATGATAGTCCTTGTACTCTTTATTATAGTCGCGTGCCTTGGCTTTCAATTGAAATTCCCTAAGTTTGTTTTAATATCCCTAGATGTTGCCCATTCTTCATAATCCATATTTGGCACCAATACACCTTTCCCGTTTTCCCTGGCGCGTCTGAATTTCCCTTCTTCTACACCTTCGATGTTTAAGGTTGTGGTACATCTACAGTTAATATCCTCTGAAGCTCTGCCCAAAAGCCCAGGGCCTGGTCCTTGTGCGCCGGATGGAGAAATAAATACTTGCTGCCCGTCTCTTGTAACTGCTAAATCTTGATCTAAACTTTGATGGGTATCACGGGTGTCAACGTCTAAAGTCGCTAACCATTTCTTTTTCGTGTCAACTCCAACCTGGTCATCATTGAATCTTTCATATCCAACCAGAGCTCCTTCAGATTCCGCCCGATGGGTTTCTGTGTTGACTATTCTAATTAACTTACTAGCCCCAATGTCAGCTTTGGACTTCACGTCTCTTGCAATTGATCCAAATCCCTTACCTTCGTTTAGTCCTAGCCCAATCGACTCTTTTATATCTTTAATAAATTTAGCCTGGTTATCTCTCATTCGTTCAGGCCAAGTGATTAAATCTAGTGGATTAAGCACGGAAGCTTTAATAGTATTAGCATTTAACGTGCCGAAACCACCCTTAACCAGCAAAGTAGACTCAATTGCGTACTTACTTACGTTAAACGATTCCGCAAATGAGGCTTTTATACTCCCGGAGGTGATATTTATACTCTTACCCGTCAATGTTGCTATTTCTTTCCTTATGCTGAATTCTAAGTTGTTTAACCGGTTAAATTTACTTGC
>SDBU01002892.1_pt1 | contig 22343 bp, 13 predicted proteins | sample 2277071 | NCBI WGS metagenome assembly SDBU01 (sample SAMN10397929, study PRJNA504765) | marine sediment metagenome | isolation source: marine sediment core GS08_GC12, 126 cmbsf | place: Arctic Ocean: Gakkel Ridge, Loki's castle | collected 2008 | reverse complement strand
GTGAGCAACCAGCGCTATTTGACTTCTAGTATATTACTAGGGGGTCGTGGAATTTGAACCCATGACCCCTTTTTCGTGCCGTGACTGCACAATCTAAGCAACTGTGTAATTCATAACCTTAATGATTCCAGTTAACTTACCGAATCAATGCTCTAAGACTTTTGTTGCCACTATCTATCGGATAGTACTTCAGAAAGGCACCGTAATCTGGGTCAGGACCCTTCACAACCATTGTCTCATCCACTGCCTTCTTTATCGTCATTTGTTTCGTATACAAATTGTCAACCAGAATGGGAGTCGTTTGATCGACGTATCCTAGGCTGACAGCGGCATCCCAACCCAGGTAGATTGACGCACCCTTTTGGATAAAGGCTTGAGCTAGGTCGTTAATATAGAGGCCAGAGCAACCCATCATTATGATGATTGTGTTTTCGAATTGACCTTCCATGCTCCGGGTGACAAATTCATCCCCTATGCCAAATACCCAGGGATGATTTTCATCAATCCTTGCCATGGCCATTTGGTCAGTTAGTTGCTCGGTTACGTGTTTTGTTTCGCTGTAGGGCTCATTGGTAAAGATGCAAGTTCTCTTTATTATCTCATCCTTGTTGCCAATTAGTCCCGAGTGGACTCGGAAGATGATGAGGCTATATCCGTTGCCGGGCAACTGCCTATAGAGGTCAACAGTAACCTCGTCACCCTGATAAAGGTCAATATCGAAGCCAAAGGCCTCAAGCTGTTGTGTTGTCTCGCTAATAAAAAGCTCGTTTGGCTGCAGGCTGTAGAGCTGATCAATAATGGCTGCCCTTGGCTCCACTGATCCACTCGAGCTAACAGTTCCGTCCGTGGAAGGGGCACATGTCAAGGCACCGATAGCAATGGTGCCCAAGGTAATGGTCAGACAAAACAATCGAGGCAAACTCTCAAGGATGGATCTGGCCATAGTATTCTTTTCCACTCGTCGTTTGGTCAATACTCATCTAACAAATCTCATAGAAAACGATAAGACGCAAGGGTGTTAAAGGCGAATTCGCGTGCACGCTATTCTCAGTTCTTTTGTAGCTCGTAGAGCTCGATGACGGAGTAATAAAAACCAAGGCAAACCTCCGAATAGGGGCTTGCCTTTGGTCTGCTTCTTAGCCTTGATTTTGGCCAAATGTTTAACTCGCAGCCCTGCGGCGCCTTAAGGTAAGCCAGCTTATACCACCAATAAGGAGCATCGCCAAAGCAATCCAGGGGGCTAAGATAGCCAGCTTGCTAACCGGATAAACCTCACCGCCTACTGGCATGGGGGGAGGTAGTAGAACAATGAATCCCGGATGGTTCGGGTCGTCAACGTAGTCTCCAATAGCATCATATACTTCGTCCCGGTCGACATCGAAAACTATGTCATATTCCCCGGGGGTAAGCGGTGCCTCCCAGACGATAGCAGGACCAAAGTTTCCATAGTCATCGGTAGTGACCGTGTCCACCCCATCGCCTATATCGTGTGGAATGTCATCTCCATCGCTCCAAGCTAGGTCGCTAACGATATACACGTCTACATCAGTATTCGGTCGGAAGCCACTGCCGGTGGCATAAACATCATCTGTCCAGGCAAAGACATCCTTGCCAACCTCGACTTCGTCACATGATTCACCCTCTCCTTGTGGAGGTGCTTGCCACATCTCAAGTCCCTCAAACGGGTTTGCCGTCCCGACGAAGAGTGGGTTGACAGCAACCATATTCCTGAAGCCGTAATTATCCGGATTATCAAAGCCGTTTAGAGTCACTGGCTGCCAGATGATGCCGTCCTCGGTTTTCCACAAGTCTGCCCCGCAAAAGTAGTCGGTGAATATATCACACACTTCCTCCCAGTCAACTGGCTCGTCGGTTGGCAGAAACGCTTCCAGCAGCTGCTCGAATGCCTCTATCCAGTATTCATCCAACCCCTGGTCCTCAAGCAGCCCGATGACCTCTTCAAGGGCGCTAACTATCTGCTCCTGCTGCTCTTCGGTTAACTCAGGGAACTGGTCCAATAATTCTTCTGGTAGGAAGCGCAAGAACGAGCTGGCATCAAAGCTCCCTATGTAAAGCACATCCTCATGTGCCTGCATAGACCAGCAGTACCAGTTGAAGAAGTTGCCGAAACCACCCGGCCACCCACTGATAGGCGTCCGAGGTATTGTAACACCAGGAGCCGGTACTCGAGGGAAATAATCACCTACAACCAACTCCCAGTCATCTTCGATGTCGATTCGGATAATCTCAAATCCCTTGGGAAGCATAAATCCGGGGGCATCCCCGGGGCCAGGGAGACTCAGCGAGCCTACATATAATTGATTGTCTAATATATCCATACATGCAGCCCGCCAGTTGTGCATATCCCCGGCGCCAAAATTAACTATCTGAGTCCAGTCACCTAGTTCAGGGTCTTCCTCCGTACTTCTAAACACCTGAAAGCCGGTTTCCCGGTTGTCCACACCGGCGTACAAATATCCGTTGAAGCTTGCCAGGGACCCCACGGCTGTATTTGTCCCAGGGCCAAATGTAGTGAAGTCGGCTACCTTTGTAAAGTTATATGAAGTGGTTGATGGGTCATCCGTTGCCCAAATAAAAGGCCCTCCTCCGCTTGGTCCGGCTTCTCCCCCACCTACATAAAGCTTTCCGTTGTGAACCGCCATGGCTCGAGGGGTTCCAAAAGTTTGAAGGGGCGTTATCACCCTCTCCCAGGTAGTGCCATCAGTGGACTTCAGAATTATGTGCATTGGTGGGGTTGCGCCCGCACGTGCGGCGTAAATGGCCTCCTCACCCCATGTATCGGTGAAGGTGACCATCTTCCCCCTAAATCCAATCTCGTCAGGCAGCCACACCCCCGCCCCTCCCCACCAACGCACAGCAGCCTGATAAACCCGCTCCCACTCACCATCATGATAGCGCCAGATTTCTCCCCGCATATCATTGGCAAACTCCTCTGACCCTGGCGTTCCGCTAGGAACTGTTATTTCTTGGAATACGATATCCGTGATCTCCGATGGTAGGTCAAGCCGATTGAGCACCGCCCAGGTGGAGTTACGACCCGTCCCCACATATAGGTCGCCCTTGAAGTAGCCCATAGCCCAGGCATAATTGTTCATCGGGTCGCCAAAGCCTTCTTCGGCAATCCTCTCAAAATCATCCCGGTCAAATCCACCCACTGGCCCATCAGCCTGGACTGAAACAGGCGTGTTTAGAGCTAACAGGATTGAGACCACACATAGGATGCCTAATAACTTAGTTAAGGTCCTAATTACTTTTCCTCCATATTTAACCGGACATTTCCCATTTCAACTCGCAATGAGGTATCCTGACCCTCATTGCTTTGTCATAAATAATATGCCCATGGTACCTTGTTGTCAATAACCGTCTCTGAGCCCTGCAGCATTCAGGCTAAATACCCTTTTTGTTTGTTAGGCAAAATGTGGCGGGTAAGTAACTCTAAAACCCCAACCTCATGTCCATCCCACTTCTATTCCCTCGCTGTTATCTCTCTGTTATCCGCTTGTTCTCAGGCTAAATAATACAGAACAGCACAGAGATTGAGAGTGTGCGAATCGTAGCTACGGCTTTGGTAAGGAAAGTGGTATGGCAAAGAGAGAAAGTAACAATTCGCTATTTCGTGTGAAGAGCTGGTGGGTGCTTGTTACTAATCGGTGAAAGTTCAGCGATTATTCGACTATTCTTCAATGTGATATTATTAGACTGACAGTACACGTATTTAGAAAGGGGGACGATGGGCGGGGACAATATTCCCGAGCTTAGCGAGATATGGGATGAGGCCCGGCAATGCATTGAATCTGGCAACCGCGACAAGGCTATTGAAATCTATAAGTACATACTGGTGAGATACGCCAATGAGCCGGTCGCTGTCGAATACGCCAATGCCTACCTCGCGGACCTTTTTCTCACCTTTAGGAAGCTTGACTTGGCGGAAGATCACATCAAGAAAGCGATAAACTTAAAGCCACAGAACCCAGGCTACCGCTACATTCTGGGCTTTGTTTACTCCCACAGAAGACGATGGGACAAGGCCATTCCAGAATTTGAGATAGCGGTAAAGCAAGAACCAAATAACGGCGAGTATCTCCGTGGGTTGGGCTGGGCTACATACAGCAGTGGTGATGTGGGCAGAGGATTACCCCTACTCAAAGAGGCAAACCGTCTGGCACCAGACAACGTCAACATACTAACTGATTTAGCCGTGGCTTATCTGTCATCGGTCAATATGGATAAGGCCAGGGAATATGCGGAAAGAGCGGTGCAGCTGGACCCGACCAATTCCGTGGCGCAGGATGTTTTAAGAACAATCCTCGGCTTTAGTAAGCGATTTAGTCAGGACGAACGACACAACCAGTAAGGTTTCGACTGGGAAAATGCAGCGGTACAAAGGTCACAAGTTACTAGAAAGTGACATCTGACCGGCTCGAAAGATGAGTTCTTCAAGTAGGTAAAACAAACTTCTGTGCAATTACCACTTTACTTGTTATAATTTATCGCTATAGAACGTTAATTACAATAGATTACAGAGATAGAGATAATGGAATATTTTCCTGAAGACGTACTTCGCGATTATGGAGATGAGCCAACAAATCTAATGCTTGATCTGTGGCATCAAGAATGCCTCGAATATATTAAGAATGACATCGAAGTCATTATGGCTGATAGGAGACACAATCCACAATTACGTGATATCCCTGGCACAATAAACTCAGCCTCACCATATGTGTTTGATAATAAAATGCACCTTGCGTTGTGGCTTGAATCAGTGTATCCGCTAGAACCTGTACTCGTAACCCATGAATTAGGTCATTGGATCCTAGTTCTCCGAGGCTATAAAATGCTTGTCGACCCAGGCCGCACATTTGGAGATATTGTCGTGAATCTCAATTCTTTAGCACACCACCCACCGTTATTTGCTTTACAAAGGTCGCTCGGTCATGAACCTCAAGATATGATAGATCATGAGACAAAAAAAGATATCGATTACTACAATAAACAAAAAGAACGCGGCTCGCAACGTTGGATTTCAGATGCATTGTATATTACCGATCACTTAACCAACTGCTCAGAAAATTACCGGCTTCGTTTAAATAACGTTCTGAAAAAGAGGCTACCTAATACTAACCGTTTTGTTCGCATAATTATGGATATTCTTAATGCAAGTGATTTACATTCTCCGGAGCAGAACCTAAAGTTCTGTTATAAGCTTACGAAAGAATTGAAACTGGGAAAATGGACCGAATTCGATCAGCTTTCAGATGTGGCTGCTCATTTGAAAAAATAAGCGTAAATGTAAAATCTTGGGAATAATAATATCGGGATAAACTCTTGGGTTTGAGTCTAGAATAAATTATACACACATTAAACAAAACGCCCGGAATGTTCAGCTTGCCGGGTCAGCACATCCAAGCAAAAGTTGAACTGTTCTTCACCCTCAAAAAGTCGACAGCTTGGCTTGGGGTAACCTTCTGTTAGCCATAAATCTCCCTAGGCGATTTTATGGCATCGCTTTACCCAACACTACCTTTTACCTATTACCTAGCGAGGTAACCGAATTTGTCTTGAATGTTTGCTTCGGAATACCAGCCCGGCTTAATCTGGAATACTCGCTGTTTCCTGAGCGAGCTCCTCCACTGACATTGCTTTAAGTGTTTCAATTGACAAAACAGGAAAGGGAATGCTTGTGATGTAAGGGGCATGAAGCTCAGAATCGGAGACAAGAATGGGTTTGACCTTCCACTTGCCTTTCCTCTGAATGCTAAAACATTGCATCAAGACCTCATCAAGGTTATTCTTCACCCACTGCGTCCGTACCAGATGTTTCTCTATCGTTGAAGATTCATCAGACGAACCGTGTACTAACTCTTCGAGTTGATGCTGAATCTCCGCGGGAGTGCGAGCAAGTGCCAGGTCCTTGCACTCGATTGGCAGAAGCACGTACCTTCCGGGTATCACTGCCAGGACATCAATGTCGCCAAGGTCTTGCCCATCTGCAATGATCCGGCGCTTGCCAACTTTTCTCAACCTGACTTTAGCGGGAACGCCTGTCATCTCGGTGATAATACGAGCGACAGATTCCTCAAAGGCTTTGGCTTCCCGTTCTCGCCATCTACCGATCACTCGTTTGAGTTCCGCTGAATTCGCCTTGAGTCTTCCTCCCAGGCACAGTTGAGTCAGATGCCGCAAGGCGTGGATAACGTGCCGGTTTCCCCACCAAGTTATTGAATCAGGTTCACGCCCAGTGCGAACTAACGGCCGCCGTAGATGCGACCAAGCACGGTTGAATCGCCATGGATAGGCTTTTTCTTTGGTGCCAGGTGGGTTAAGGAAATCGGACCGAGGACCTAGGGTCAGCAGGCTAATGCCCAGGTCTACTTTCCCAGCTTCCCACCCAAGAGACTGGCTTAATTCGGTAATCAATTCTCCGGTAGGCAACTTCTTGACGGGTCCTTCCTGGCGAGTTCCAATCGTGTAAACGTCAGCCATGAGAGAAGTAACTTCAGTCAGAGTCAGACCAAACTCTCCTGCAAATGCTTGATCCAACTCGTCAGCTTCCGGTGGAGGCACAGTGCTTGCACCAGTTTTAGGAAGGGTGCTCCAATGAGAGGCGAATGTCCTCTGTGCCTCGCTTATGAAGCCACCGAGGTGACTCGACATGAAAGTGCGCTGAGCTTTCACGACAGCCTCATGGTCGTAACCCAGCCTTCCCGATAGGAGAACTGAGAGATCTACATCGGCTAAACCGAAATGGACGGTATCACTCAGCATTCCCCAATTGATAATCTCAAGAGCCAATGCCATGAGTTGATCGCGAATTTCCAGGGAGAGACGTCGGCTGCCACTCGGTGGTCGAGCGGCTACGTACTCAATAAGGAACCTGTTGGCCAAGTTGGCCTCATCCGCCGCCGGTATTTCCTTCATCAATTTTTTGACTAGCTCTTCCCGTTGCCCGAAACAGGCCAACCTAGTAGGTACTGTGAATCGGCGGCCGAATATCTCTCGGGTGCTAGTCTCCTGGTATGCAATGAGATTTGGAAGGAGTTCGGCTCCGTCGAGCGTGGCGACAAGCTCCTCAAGCTTGCGGTAAATGCACTCAACAGCTTCATTGAGAACGACATTCCTTTTCTCTTTCAGGATGTTCCCCTCTTTCCAGCCTCGCCCTCGTATATGCTCGCCGACACTATCAAGCAGCTCTGCAAAGTTCGCTTCCTGGACTGGCCGAAACTTTGGGAGACTGGTGGGGTCCAACTCCAGGCGTCGGTTAAGGGGTAAAAGAATCAGCTTTTTCTTTTCACTCAAAGGGGCTATGGCATTAATCGCCTCCTGTATTTTCGGATCAGAGAGCATCTTCCCTACTTCAGGATGGTCTGTTTGAAGAGAGTTTCTCAGGTGTAAGAGTAGCTCTTGGACAAGTTCACGCTCACCTTGATTGTCGGCCCTATATAAGCTTGTGAGGAGTGATGACCGCAATGTAATCCTCATTCCCGTACGAGTCCGCTCCATAGATGAGATTGCAGCTTCATCCCCTCTCTGTTCCCTAATAGAGCCATCCAAAGCTTGGTTCCACTGAACAGGGTCATCAAGGTCAACCTCAATGACGAACGTGGAGCAGTTTTCTGCTACAACCGCGAGAGCCGGGGCGAGAAACGATTGGAACTGCCACAGCCAGTAGGCAAGAGCCTCGACGGTGTGTGCTACAATCTCTCGTAGCTGACCCTCAAGGTTGTCCTGGTTTGTTACCCATACCGGAATCGGCAACTCTCCCTCAACAACCAGTGCCAGTTGCTTGCCCAGTTGACTGGGAGGGGTGTAAATCGGGATGTCTGAGCCGAAACACGACCAGACTTCAATAACATAGCCTGCGTGAAACGATGGTACCCCGTGCGGGTCTAGCTCTTCGATAACCCTTTTCTTCATTTCCAGTCCGTCTCCCGGCGCAATCGCAAGCAAATCTGGCTGGTGGTCGTCCGAGAAGTAGTAACTGTGTTGGCTCGCTCGATACATCTCGTATTCATCTAATACGTCAGCAGCGATCACCCGTACGGTGTCTCGGATACGATGGTGAGCTCGAGCGTACTTCCACAGGACTAATGAGTCTGCCGCCTCAACCAGTATTATGGTACGTAAATCGCTTGCAGACATGGCAAGCCAAAGGCTGTCTCTTGGAGGGTCGCCAAAGCCTGCGGCAAAAGCGCGACCAATTGGCTGAAGAACTATCAGGATGAGAACTCGGTCTGGTCTGGGACTCCGTTTTGATAGGTATCTCACGATCTCCCTGGCACGTTCATCAAGCTCTTTAACTAGATCTTTCACGTCCCACTGCGACGGCTCGTATCCACCAGCGAAGTCACCCAAACCATCCGTTGTCAACTGGACGTAGAGAGCCTTATCCGAATCAAGAGTGAAAAGGCCTTCCATAAAGTTAGCTGGTCTCGGGTCTAGAAGCTTAATAGGAATTTGATGGGAATCCAGATAGCCGAGTAATTCTTCCACCTCTGTCCAGACCACTCCCCAGTATGATTCAACAAGTTCCGACAAAACGCCATTACTTTGAGCGATGCAAAGAATTCGGTGCCGGAGGGCCACCAAGAGCAGTGAAGGGACAGGAACTATATAGCTGTCGCCAGCTTGCACGAAGGGTGTATGGTGAAGCTGTCCGAATTCAAACGAGTAAGTCGCCCAGTCGACGCTTCCGAGAGCTACACTTAACGGATCAATTGTTGGAGCGAAGAACGTCTCTCCGTGAACAATTTGCTTTATCTCATCCCGAGAAAATGTGACCGCGTCCATTCCATTGGTAAGTTGGGCAGATTCCGGGATAATTATTTCATCGCTCTTGTATCCCCGCGGGTTCTCCCCTCGTTTGATGCCTGCTTTCTGAGCGATTCGATTAGAAACCGAGAGGCACAGTATTGCCGCGCGACTAACTTCATCGCGGAATTCCTTTGATCCTAAAGGAGGTTTTCTCAACACCACAGCTCTCAATAGCCATCGAAGTATATCTTGCTCACTTGCGCTGGGACCGGGGAATACAATATACGACCCCCCGGAGAAGAGTAACTCTTCCGTGAACATTTGCGTTGCTGGGTCATCTGCTATGCCTGGCAGTGACGCAGTGCTCAGATATGTTTGTAGGAACCTTCTGAGGCGGTTTCTTGAAATTTTCGGTGCGTCGGGCTGGTCAACTTGCGCTGCTATCAGGTGGGCAAGTGCATCCAGACTGATGGCGCGGCTCGTATTGCTGGGAACCAAGTGTAACGCTCCGACCTTTGCAAGCAAGTCGGGGGCGTTGAACCTGGACAAATTTTCCTTTAATTCGTCGAGCATTGATCTGTCCGAATTCGAGTTCCTCCCCTCCCGAGTTTGGTAAGCGGACATAACAAAGCGCTGGTATTTCCATGACCGGAGTGCTTATTCCATCTCAGGTCGGATATACACGATTGGTTTCGTACACAGAAAAAGGATTAACATTATGGCTGAAGAGAATTCTGGTCTAAGAACAGGTAGTCGTCCAAATCCTCTGGCTTCAAGACAGTCCCCTGTTGAGCGCGCCTAAGCAACGCGAGCAGACTTTTTCTGACAACTTCCTCTAGAATAATGATGTTCTTTAACTTGGGATTATATGTTTTGCTTTCGAACCATGACCTCTCGTCTTTTCCATGCACTATTCTGCTTCTTTTTCCATACGCCTTTTTAAGGAAGTCAAATATAGCTTTTCGTTTTTGGGATTCTGTCTCTGTCAAACAAGATGCTCTAAGCGCGATTTTGTACGCGATAGCCTCTTGGTCTTCTGAGAATAGGGATTCTAAAGCAACCATTAAATCTATAGCACGATCCTGAATCGAATCCCTGTCAAAATAGAGATGAAATCTTCTAAGAGCCACCGTAAACTGGTCCGTCGATACGTCTTTCAGGTCATTTACAAAATCGACAATCGAGTCTAGCTCGCTTTCTTCTATTAGGAAGATGCCGTCATAGTCGGCACTGAAAGTAGTCGGCACCGGACCATTATCTTGGCTTCTTCTGAATTCATATACTCCGACCGGGTGTTCTTTAGGGTCGAATATTCCATAAAGCTCTCCCCATAGTAATCCGGGTTTAAACAGACGCATGCGATTAAGAGCCCACATAATCTTTGCTTGGGCCTCATCAAAACCGAACGGATCCACTCCGGTAAGTTTTAGCTCAAGATAATACTGGCACCTTGGAAATCCAGGCTCATATTCATCTTCGTCCGGAGAATGCGGAATGGTAATTTCTTTGCCATCCTCATTAGTTACGGTAATATCACGTATGCAATTGGGCGACTTCCTAATGGAAAAGTCGTTGAATCGGAGCGAATCCCCTCCGGTGGATAGCTTCAAATTGTCCAAGGATGCACGAGCCAAATATTTTTGTATTTTTTGCGGCATGGTTTCAGTTGCTCATAGGATCATTTGACTGAATTCTAGACTGTCGTGGCTTACTTTGCAAGGCCGCTAATCTGAGCTCTCGGGTAACCTGAGCGCTTAACATTGTTTTCAGATTACTGACTAATACCCACAAGACCGGGTTAAGTCAGAACTGAAGAACTTCTTGCTAGGGTTGGAACCTCCGGAAAGTCTCTCATTTGGGGGCTCTTTCCTTTTTTCTTTTCACTTTGGACTTTCCCTTGGAAAGGGTGATAAACGTGCTAGTTCTTGAAATTTTACCTTATGACTTTTTGTTGGATGTGGCGAGGTTGAACAAAACCGAGCATTGTTACCCAGTGCGCCAATGCAGAAAAGCCCCTTCTGTGTAGGGTTAAACATTCTGGACAATTGTTTACCTGATTAAGGCAACAGGGAATATCGAGTTGTCAGAAGTGTGACCGCCGGAGACATGGAACCGATTAAACTTGCTAATCCTGGCGATACTTATAGTTCTCGCAAGAACGTGTGGGCGAGTTTCTTGAGACCCAGGTTTTCATAAAAACGGTGGGCTTCTATTCTACTAGATGCGGAATCGAGTTTTACTGAATCACACCCCCTTCGACTTTGCGTTTTCGTGGACTCTCATCACAAGGACCCCACCGATGCAACACCGTGTGTATCTTTTATCTACCAGCACTGTCGACATATGCAACGTTCTTTCCTATCAGAAGTTGTTGAGCGAGACTCCCGACCCTCAACTGAAATCACCTGGAAAGCGTGGCGAAATGCGCTTCTCAGGGTGTGGGGGCATCCTCCAGAATTATCCCAGTCATCTGTTTGAATTTCTCTCGCGAAGACTGGACAAAGTCCTCTAGGAACTTCAAGTTCAAGTGGAGGGAAAACGAGAGTCTTGGCACCTCATCCTGACCAAGTGAACGAAGGAATTCGACAAAATGCTCCGGGACAGACAACGAAGCTTTAGCCTCACGGAAATCGGCAACGAACGGTCGTTCCTTATAGCTAATACTGATATCATTCCTACGCTTCTTAAGTACGGAGAAACCGAAAAACTCAGGCTTACCGCCTCTGTCGATCACTCTCGCAAAACCGATCAGCGATGACGAATGAATATACCCAGCATGGTCACTAACGCGTTTTCTTATGAGTCCACATTCCTCTAGCAGTTCCCTCTCCATTCCTCTGACCACAAACGAGTCCCCCCAATCCTCATAGTCCTGCGGGTCCAAAGAGCCGGAGCCTGAGGGTGCTAGCTTGCCGGGAGACTGTGCCGACTCAAGGGTCTGGTTCACAAGTAACAGAAACCCGTCAGCTGTGATAGCGAGTACGTTCACACCAATATGGTTAGAGCACTCACTGTCCTGCAAATCAAGAATTATATTATGATTGCTCATGAACTCGAAACCATGGTAAAGGCGCATCTGCAGTCTTCTAGACCGTACCTCCCTTGCTGTCATCTCATTAGTACACACGCTGGAGAAGTAGTCTGTCCTTTGTACGGTCAGCTTCATTCCTGACAACAAACTAGTCGGTGCGAGGTCAGACGCTAGCCTAATCTTAGGGTCATTAAACAAGTAGACACCTGTGCCTCTAGCCTTTTGCACAGCGAATGCCGAAATAGGTCTAGCTCTTTCAGGTATCCTGAACTTGACGGGGTCCATCTGGAAAAACAACTTCGAGTCGTACAGGAACTTATTCAGATCATCGCTGTAAAGAGCACGATGACTTTGAAAGGAGGCAAATTGGAAATCGCGATACTTATCGGATCTCTGCATGCCCGACAGAGAATCACGAGCAAGTGGGATGATATAGAGGTCTGCCTGAGCCTTCTGGATTTGCCAATACTCAATGACTAGAGATGAAACTCCTCCCCCAAAGCCCACGAAAGTCAATATAAGGGCAATGACAGTAGTCGGTGCTTCAATTACCAAGAGAACAACGCCTACCACCAGTGAGATTAGTGAAACCGTGTGATACCATCTGAGTTGGAATCTGTACACGAATAAGTAGTAGTGCCACCAGCTCTTAATCCGTAGATACTTACTCCACATGCTACCAATCCAATCCTATGTCTCAGTGAGCATTCTCAGGTAACCCCGGTACCGTTTGAGAATGTTGACTATCTAAGAGTGATCCCACTCATCGGTGGTGTAGTGTAAGATTCTGACATCACCGCAAGTATATCTGCAAAGCTGTCGATTTGCAAGACCATCTGCTTCAGACTAACTGCATCTGAAGGTAATAATTCGCTAAATCGTGCAATGGGGTGGCAAAGTGCTAGAATATTCCCATAGTGAATAATCGAAGTCCCCGGTTCGCTACGTCAGGCTAAGATTTAATAAGATAGCCTCACTTCTCTCTGGTCTATATATCAAGGTCTATCTCTTTACATTCTTACACCACAGATGTAATCTTCATGTTAGAGAAAACAATTAGCTGGTTTAAGGTAGTATGCAATAAATGCTGTTATTAAATATTCCTGATTATGAATCTGCCTCTCTTCGTTTTCTTGCTGATGTAATGCGCGGCTTCTTAAATGCAGACCCTCTATTTTCAGGAATTGCATGGAGTACCACAGTACATCAAGGTCCAATTAGAAACGTACCTGGAGATACTCCACTCGACCAGAGTATGTTTTCTGTTACGGGTGAAGCGTCTTTACCTTGGGACTCTGTTCGAAATGGCAAAATCGATGAATATATTCGCTTCTTAGTCGATTTATCCGAGTCACAACGTAAATCATTAGCGAGATCATTCTTTAAGAACCTGACAGAAATTACTGATGCTACAGGTATGACTGTTAATGCAGGCCACAAGCCATTAACAATCGATATGATTCTAGACCTTCTAGAAAAAGTGGAATTTGGTTTCGATGATGAAGGCAAGCCACAATATCCTACACTTGTCTTACCTCCACCCCTTTTTGAGAGGCTCAAAGAGCTTAAACCAACACCAGAGCAAGATAAAAGAAAGACAAAAATCATTGAGGAGAAACTTGCAAGATTCAATGCTAGCAAACGTACTCGGCGTTTATCTAGATAGCGTAAGGGAGAGAGAGTTTGACCTGCCGCTCGCTACGCTTCTTCGTGCGTCTAGTTTCTATGACATACATTTTACTCACGGCAATGTTGAGTTTGGCAAGGATTTCATAGCTAAACGTAGTGAAAATGGGACAATCTTTCAGTACTCAATTCAATCAAAAGCGGGAGATGTCTCACAATCTGATTGGCGTAACGACATTAAGGGACAAATGCTTGATTCACTCCTGTCGCAGTTATCGCATCCAAACTTTGATATAAACGCCCCCCATCAAACTGTATTAGTGATTACCGGAAAAATGTTAGGTAATGCAGCTTTAAGTCTCCAAGATTTAAACACGCAAATAGAGACAACATACAAAAAACGCCCCATCGTGCTTTGGGACCGAGAAACCTTAATACCTTTGCTTGAGACTCACGGTTTAGGAAGTGTATACCAAGCAAATGCCTCTGGATTTCTTCACTATGGCAATTTTTATCAGCTATATGGTAAGATTCTAGAAGGAAATGTCTCTCGGCGGGAAATCGAACAGCATTCTCGACAATGGATTGACCAGTCTATTCCGCGTGACAAAGCACTATTATGTTCGGCTATTGAGTCCCACATTTTTGCGACCCAGTGCAAAGCGAGAGAACTGATATACGAAGCCATTTCTTCACACCTTACTTTGATACGCACTATCATGCACCAGATACACACGGCGAATAACCAGGATGACGTTAGTCAGCTTCGCGAGGTATATTCCCAAGCCATTTCCAACTTAAAAGAAGTCATGAAGGAATATCTTGCTGATGTCAATATCATTTGGGCCAAAGCCGAGAGAAACTTATCTAGCATTATACCTGGCCCCAACAATATTATTATGTATTCGATTCATTGTGCTCGAATAATGGAGGTTGCGGGATGTTTATACTTCCTTGAGCTTGAGCAATCAGAAAGAGATAAGATTATATCATTTTTGACCAGTTTCATATTGCAGGAGCCCGGCTGTGCCAATATTCCAAGCGACTATTATGCTATCTCCCTGGTACTGCCCGTATTGTCGTTATGTTTTTCAGGTCATCGTGATATTGCAGGACAACTCATCCATCACTCCACAGTTTGGCTATGCGATAGATACCAAGATGGATACGGTTTAGCGGACATTTCTGCAGAGCCATATGATGAGATTGTTACTTTGTTTGGCTACCCGTTTGATTTTATTAAGGTTCAACCTAGAAGAGGAAGCTTTGCTGCCTCAGTCATATGCGACTTGGCCGCCTTTATTGGCGAAACGGAACTCTATACCAATATAGTCAATGATATCAAAGCCTCGAAAATCGTTCCACAATACTGGCAAGTTCCTGATACCACTAGCATATTTACTTTAGAAGGCGAGGATATTATCAACTACCCAAACATTGACTACAGCGATATTCATCTGCCATTTGAGAGTTTTTCCTTCGCCGACCATATAAAACACGAATCTCGTTCATTTAGCATTACCAATCATATTGAACCATTCGGACTTTTACTCATTATGCTCCTATTACGTGATAGGTATTTCCCAACACTTTGGCCGTTGTTCACAAGTTGACTTTTTGTGGGATGGAGCAAGGTTAAACAAAACCGAGGATTGTTACTCAGTTCAGCATTACAGCCTTTCAACCTAAGCGCGTTAACGTAGTAGCTGCACCAGCCTGCTACCGGGTCATTAAGTTACCGTAGTTTGCCTAGCTGCATCGCCTGCCTGATTTTTACACTTGGAAGTGCTGCTTAATGCCCAGAATCAGCTACCGAACTGCGCGGTCAGGTGCATTGAATTGTTAGAATGCATCGGTACTATTCAAAGTAGAGGAACTTGTGTGTCGGTATGCTATTGTGCGCTCTGACCTCATTCATAAAATCCTGAAAAGTGGACGAGTAGAAGTACTTGGGATTCCACTTCATGAATGAGTAGTTAACTGCCATATGAGCAGCATACTTGTCCACAATATATATTGGCACCCCCTCTGGCAGTTTGGACAAGAGCTCCTTTGATTGCCAATCGTAGTCAGGCATTGAATACCCTATTACAATCAACAGCTTAGCACTACTCAGGAAGTGCTCTGCATCAATCCAGGAATCGGACAGTTGGTGATGCTCCTTGTTTCGCACGGGAGGGACGTACACCTTGTGTAAGGTGCCACTCTCGCATAGCTCGCATTGTGTCCCTCCCTGTTGCCATAAGTAGTCCGTCAGGCACCAAATATGTTGGCAAGTATCACACCACAGGTAGTTAAAGCTACCATGTAGTTTTAGGAGCGTGAAGCCATCACCAAAACGGGGTAGGTTAGGGTAGACCATTGTGTTGTACAGCCGGTTGGTCAATGACCCATAGTTGAAGCCTTCCCACAGGGACGAGGTCTCGACCCACAAGTCATGATTAAATGATATGACGACTGGATAGTTGTGCTGGTGACCTAGAGCTTTGAGGTACCCCGCAAAAAGCATGTAGTATTCTGTTCGTTGGAGCCACTCTTCTGATGTACAATTAATCGCCGTGCCAGCCATCGTCTCGGCTGAACGAAGAACATCTTCATAGAATGCCAACAGCTTTGCGGATTCTGTTTGGTTGTTGGTTTCCAGCGCCTCCATGAGCAGTTGTTCGAAGCCCAAGTTGCTGTTTCTGTAGTCGGCGAATGTTTGCTTGGATTCCTCCAGAAGTCCGAACTTTCCAGCAATTGTGTCGAAGTACTCTCCTGATAAAAGGTCTAAGGTTGTGGGCATCCCAATATCTTTGGAAGCCCCTGCACCGAGTAGAAACACTAGGAATGGCCCTCGAGATAGAATCTCCCTAGTATCAATGCTCCCCCTTTGTAGTTTGCTTTGGTAGGGCATTTTTTGCTGCTCAACTCCTTGAGATACACTCTAACTCTTAATTATATGGAAAGATTTCTACAAGCACAAAAGCTCCCATAATTTCCCTGCAAGAACCGCTTCTCTGTCCAAGGTATGACCGCATTATACATGGTGATGCCTATCCTTTTGCCAAGAGGCTAACCCATTTAGAAAATCCCAACGGCAAAGGCTCAGAGCTGTGATTACGGCTAAACAAAAGTCAGTTTTGTGTGATTAAGGGTTAAGCTGGGTCTAAGATGCTCCAAAATGGTTATGTCTTGTTCACGATTGGCAATAGGTGTATAATTGCCCTAATCGAAAAAACTTGGTTTCGGAACTGAGATGCGCCCAGCCGTTGGTGGTAACTTGTGTTCACCTGATACGCTTGTTATCATTTATAAAAAAGTATAATCTATAGCTGGACATGACCTTTATAGTCCGGTATTTGTGGGGGATGCATTGGCTAGAAAAGCAGTTACTACGGCTGAAGCGCGAAGATATGCAGTGCAGGACGTTGCTCAAGCCCGCAAGATAGCCTTGATGTGGCTTACAAAGATGCGACTTGAGAATGTAGTGTTATTTGGCTTGCCTGAGGTAGATGACCGGTATCATATTTGGCGTGTCCCCCTGCTTTCATCAGCGAGCAAAGATAATGTTGGAGAAACGGTTATAGATGCTAAAACCTCCTTGGTCTTGGAAGATAAATCAACCAAGCAGGACGTCCTTGAATCCAGGTTGCTAGGGAGGAAACAACCGAAGACGGTTAGGTCAAAATCTAATAATGGGCCCTATAAGCTTTCTCCTTTACGAAATACGGTTGCACAAGGAGACAGCGAGGACATTCTTCAGGATTTGCCGTCGGAAAGCATAGATTTAGTATTTACTTCACCACCATATTTCAATGCGCGTCCAGAGTATTCTGACTATATTACGTACGAAGAATACCTGCTGAAGCTTAGAAAAGTGATTCAGAATACGCATCGTGTTCTGAATGAAGGAAGGTTCTTCGTCATCAACGTATCTCCGGTCCTGATTCGCCGCAATAGCAGAAGTGAATCATCAAAACGGCTTGCGGTTCCGTTTGATGTCCACAAACTTTTTGTAGAAGAAGGATTCGATTTTATTGATGATATTATTTGGGTTAAACCTGAAGGAGCCGGATGGGCCACGAGTAGGGGGCGTCGTTTTGCAGCAGATAGAAATCCCCTTCAATACAAATCTGTGCCAATTACTGAATATATCCTAGTTTATCGCAAACATACAGACAGGCTAATTGACTGGAACATACGTAACCACCCTAATAAAGAGCTCGTAAAACAATCTCGTATCGGTTCTGAATACGAGAGGACAAACATTTGGAAAATAAAACCAGCGCATAGTACTCAGCACCCTGCAATCTTTCCTGACGAACTTGTAAGCAGAGTAATAACATATTATTCTTTCAAGAACGATGTCGTGCTTGATCCATTTGCTGGTATAGGAACTGTTGGAAGGGTAGCGGCTAATTTGGAACGCCGGTTTGTTTTGATTGAGCAAGACCCAAAATACATTAGTGTGATAATGAAGCGTATTACATCGTGGTTAGGGAAATCTGCCGAGAACGTACTTTTCTTAAACTGTGAACATGCTGATATCTCCGGCGTTTTATTCTAAGTAAATGGAGAGTACATCAAATGAACACAAAAAGAATGAGTGGAAAGTCCGTAGCTAGTGTAACTAACTTTTTGCCAGCTAACGCCAGGGCTCTCATTTCTGGGAAAGGAGAGGTAGTAGTTAAGCAAATAGGGTTAGATGTGATACGTGGCATCGTATTTGATGTCCTGTGCGGGAAAAATTTGAGAGATTCAACGGAAGTACTTACGAGAAAAAAACTTGCCACACTAAACGCTGCATTATTGGTAATGTTCCTACGTGGAGAATCACAGTCAAAAGGATTCGCCGAACAATTACCATTGATTGCAGCAGAGAGGCTTAAATACAAACTGGCCAGTGATGAACGCCAAATATTACAGTGGGTCTTAGGTTTAACTAATAAAGCAACACAGAATGTTCTACGGGATAAGATAGACTCAATAGCCACTTATGCAGACGACTATGTGAATGTTTGTAAAGAAGTGGTATCTGCTTGTGAGTTGGACTATGGGAAGCTAAATGGTACGCTTGCATTAAATCCGACAGAGAAGGCAGAAATAAACTGGGATTTCATAGTAGAACTCTTGGGAACTGTTGGTGCTCAGACTCTGGCTATTAGAGGATCTGAAAAGTCTATGTATGGCAAACTATTTGAACGTTTAATATTAGGTTCACTATTAAGCATATTAGGGTTTAAGTTTACATCTATGGAGGATTTGGTCAATCCGGAGAGAGTGTTCTGGTTAACATCTTCAGGGGAAAAACGCGAAAGCGATGCAACACTATTGTACGAAGCAGGAAAAGGGGTGCGCTTTGATATAGGATTCATTGGTAGGGGCAACCCTGAAATATCGTTGGATAAAGTTTCTAGATTCGAAAGAGAAGTGGAATTTGGTCGTGGTAAATGGTATTTGGCCACCATAATCCTAGTAGACCACATAGGTAAAAGAAGCAAAATTGAATCCTTAGCCAAAGATATTCAAGGTACCATTATTCAAATGAGTATGGCATATTGGCCGAAAGAGATAGCGAAAGTTTTACATGAAAAAGTAGGATTCAAACATGAGTTGGTCAATATGCCAGATATTGAGATAGGAAAATTCCTTCAAACTAAAATGGCCGATGTTCCATTATTGAGCTTCATAGGAATGGATGACCCCATAGATTAGAAGGTGCCTTTGGCACCGCAAATTTCGCTAACTCAAATGTAATTTCGGAGCCGTTTTACCAAGCCACCCCACAACCTAGTTCGTGTTTCAGATGGAGCTCGACTCTCCCCCGCCTCCCCGTCTAGGTCACATTCCGTCAGATTGTGCAGTCCGAAGCATTTGGCAAAGATATTTGAGATACTTGCATTGCCTCTCAATAAGTTTGTGGCTGGGCTGATTCAAAATATGTTCAGGATTACTTCTATTTTCGTACAGCTATGGTGTAGGTCTTAGTGAATATATTATTTGTTTTCGATTAAAGGCCTCCTCACCTCCCTCAACGTGGTATATGACTAGACGCCGGTGGTCAAATCTATCTAAAGAACCCCATCCGACTAATTGGCCATGATGAGCATCAGCACGAAGCGCTAGGATTTGCTCGGCATCTGCAGACACGAGGATATTGGCATTGCGGGTAGCAAATATACACTGTCGGGATCCACGCCTCGATCGAAGAGTTGAGACTATCCCTTCCTCTATGCTGGGGGCGTGGAGTGCATCTTCAGGTTGATCCACTATAAGTGGGAAGCCTCCTTCTGCAAGTGCTACCATAAGTACTACCATGCACTTCTGGCCGTGGGCAAGAACTTCAATGGCTTTGTATTCTCCCTTCTCTACCCTGAGCATCACTTCTATAATGTCTTCGACATCGGCTAACTGGAGTTCGTACAGGTCATCAAGGCGTTTTCTCTCTAAGATTGTATCCCAGAGTTTAGACAATTTGGACTGGTCAACCTGTGATTGCTTTGATAGGCTATCAAAATCCTGAGAAAGCAGGCCTTTAACTAAGGGAATAGGGTAACACTTCGAAAGAAGGTCTAGATCACCGGCCTGAAGTCGAGCGCCCTGAGCAATTTGATGAAGGGCACTCCGGAATTCCGTGATATTAGCTCGTGAATGAACACTAAGGCGTATTCTATGCTCAAGCTTCTCACTGAGTTCTTTGGTTTTGGCTTCCCGCTTAGCGCTAATTGCTTTGCGGTTGTCTTGGAGTTTTGTCAGAAGGTCTTCGCGCTCCCTTTGCAATTCTTTAATACGCGGTAGTAGTATAGTGTCGAGTTCCTTTTTGCGCTTCTCTAATGTAGAAATTTGAGCTTCAAGCGCCTGCCTTCTCCCAGATAACGCTTCGAGTCCTATGCCATCTTTGTCAATATCCGCTAGTAGTCGGTGGTATTCTTCCTCTGCCTTGGTAAAGCGAATATTCCAACGACCCTTTAATCCTCCCAATTTCTCTAACAGGATGTTCAGATTTTCCGTTAACCCTTGCCTAAATGTATCTACTTGCTTTTGCCACTCCTCGTAAATCGCCTTTAACTCCTCCATCAAGTCCGAGCTGGGAAGTGCAGTTAATTCTGTGGGCAGTGATATAGTAACTTGCATTGTGGAAACAGCGGGTCCTAGCTTGCTCGTCAAATCATTAAATTGGTTTTCAGCTTGTTCAATTAAAGTTTGTTCTTTGTACCACTGCTGGTGTTGCGTCATCCGGGGATCGCTTAATATCTTATCTATCTGCCCCCTAGCTTCTATCAGTCTTGGCAACTCGTTGAGCTCTTGCTGAATGTTAGCTTCATTGCTCTGCTCAGCACAAATGCTCGCCGCATTCTCACGCAAGCTTACTTTTAAGTCCTTAATTGCTGTGTTCTCCTTCGTTGTGTCAATTAGGTCATCTGTAAGAGATAGACGTACCTGCGGTTCCCGGGCAAATTCTATTATTTCACTCTGACTAAATGCTTTTATAGGAAAAAACAAGTGTATATCGAACCCACCTTCAATTTGCTCCAGACCCGTTTGAGAAAGACGCCGAATGGTCGGTGGCGCGGGTGGATCCCCCCATGTACGCTCTACTAGGTAATATGTATCACCTTTCTTCAGCAAGATATGAACCGTGCCTAGGTTTCCCAACTGTTCACTTAGTAAGCTTGCTACTTCCTGCTGTATCTTCTCGACTCTGGGTGTTTGGTCGAGACCGAAACGCAAAATTTCTATGGCAACTGACTTGCCAGAGCCAGTGTCCCCAATGAAGCAATTAACGTTCTCATTGAATCGGAATTGCTGACCGTTGAGAAACCCTCCCGTGACCCATATTCCTGCAATCGCATCTTCTGGAGAAGGCCATTCGTCATTTGGTAGCCGTACCCGCATTTCGGGGTCAATTAAAGCTAACTTCAGGCCTGAAATCGATCGCTCATCCATCTTAAGCATTGAATAGCGATAGGCTATACTTTCAAGTTGGTGTTGGTTAGTCCCTTTGGACCAGCAATCCGATGATTGGATGCAAGCCAAACATCGTCGATATCCTGATTTAGATCCTTTTTGGTAGTCATTCCTAAGGGAAGCGTCAACAACTTCTAGTCCCCGCAAGCAAGAAGCAGCATATGCCCTTTTTCGTTCAGCCCCTACCTTGATTACATTCATAAAGCCACGTTCTCCATCTATGTGGGCCGCTATCGCCACTCCGCCATCCCGTTCAATAGCTTCGCAGACTTCTACAATTCCTTTGGGAGTTGCTGCCTCAAGAGAGCCAAACTGTGTTCGTGGAATTTTAAGGGTTATGAGCAAGTCTTCGATATCACTAACAGGCTTCTTGACATCAAATATACCAAGGATGTGACCTTGATGAGTAGATATTTCAACCCCTGGGAATACTGTCAAGTTCGTGTCAACGGCAGCTTCACGTACCGGATCACACCAGGTTGCAGTGTTGTGGTCGGTTATAGCGATAATGTCAAGCTGCTTCTCTGTTGCAATTCTAACAACGTCTTGCGGCGATGCATTTTTCCACTGGTCTCCAATATCTGAAGACGCCGGCGTATGAACATGAAGGTCAGCCTTCAGCCACACAGCTCCCTGAGGTAGATTCAGGATTTCCTCTAGACTGGGCATTTTGAATATCCTAGCTGTCTTAACTGAGACAATTATATCACAAAACAAGCAGCACCTTGGTATGGAGCTAGTGAGGCAACGTGGGAAGCTACTAGTCATGGTCTTTTTAGGCCACGTCATAGTAACAAAAAGCCATTTTGTGCAATCAACCTTACCCTGGTTGTCCCCCTCCCTTGATAAGGTAGGAGGGGAAAAAAGTACCATTCAAAAGCCCATGAAGGGGGCTAAAAATCGATTCTAGGGCTTGTGGCAACCTACTCTGCACCCTAGCCGCAAACAATAGAAAGCCTTGGCG
>SDBU01002891.1_pt1 | contig 22344 bp, 24 predicted proteins | sample 2277071 | NCBI WGS metagenome assembly SDBU01 (sample SAMN10397929, study PRJNA504765) | marine sediment metagenome | isolation source: marine sediment core GS08_GC12, 126 cmbsf | place: Arctic Ocean: Gakkel Ridge, Loki's castle | collected 2008 | reverse complement strand
GACTCATAGCGAGGAATTCTATGAGGTAACTGAGAGTTTCTTTGACCTTGCTGAACTAAGGGATGAGCTATTAGAATGGGAACAGGTATATAATACGGTAAGGCCCCACCAAGCACCGGGTTATGTAACACCACTTAAATTTCTGGAGCAATGGACTGCGGTCACCGCAAGGGACAAGAATATCCGAGAAAGAGGTCATGTCTCACTAATCATATGCACGAACACACATCTAGCTAAATGGAGAAAAATATTCTATAATTAGAGGGTATGGAAGATGTCCAGCTTGTTTCCGATGTGCAGCGGCTGACTGAGAGCTTGGGAGAGCTTCCTGAGCCAGTAGTTAAACCTGCCTTTGTTGCTGTCAGTGGCTTGCCTGGTACAGGAAAGCCTTACTTCTGTTGTAAGCTAGTCGAGAGACTACCGCTTGCTATTTTGGAAAGTGATACCTTACGCGAGACCCTTGTCTCATCGCTAAGCTATAGTTTGAAGGAGAGTGCGCGTCTTTTTCGAGTTGTTCACCTCGTATTGAAAGATTACTGAAAAAAGAAACCTCTCTTATTTTAGATGCGACCAATCTATTGGAGCGGCATCGTGAGTATCTTTTAGTATTGCTGACCATTTAGATGTCAAGTTAGTCTTGGTACGTGTTGAGGCGCCACCTCAGATGGTGCGTGAGCGGCTTGAGACCTGGCTAGAGGATTTCGGGAGTAAATCGGATGCTGACTGGGCAGTATATCAGAGAATGGAGCCATTGACTCAGCAAATCCGTCGTAGGCACTATGCTGTCGACAAGTCTCGGGATACTACCCCGAACCTGGACAAAATTGTGAAGGGGGTGATGCACTAGAATTTATTACTTAGGCTCTATTTACCTGGCTTAAAATTTACAGGAGGTTGGTAATTTGGACGGGTATAATGGGAAGATATTGCGGGTTGATTTATCTCGGGGTGTCATATCGGTAGATGAACCTGACGAGACTTTTTACCGACGCTACATTGGGGGCACGGGGTTCATAGTCTATTTTCTCCTTCGGGAGGTGGCTGCTGGTGCAGATCCACTCGGTCCAGAGAATAAATTAATTTTTGCTGCGGGACCAGTTACTGGGGTTCCAGTAGCTGGTGGTGGTCGCAACAGTGTTGGTGCAAAGTCGCCGCTGACTAATGGCTATGGTGAAGCTGAGGTTGGTGGCTACTGGGGGGCTGAACTCAAGCATACCGGATATGATGCCATAATTATCGAGGGTAAATCAGATAATCCGGTATACCTTTGGATTGAGGATGGCAAGGTAGAGATAAAGGATGCCAGGCATCTCTGGAGTAAAACTACTGCCGAGTGTCAAAAACTTATCCAGGAGGAATTGGGGGATGACCTCATTCGTGTTGCCCAGATAGGAGTGGCTGGTGAAAACCAGGTTCGCTATGCTTGTATAGTTAATGACATAAATCACGCTGCTGGTCGTACCGGTATGGGAGCAGTGATGGGGTCAAAGAAGCTACGAGCTATTGCGGTTAGGGGGCATCAAGGGGTGGCATTAGCGGATGCCAAAGCGGTTAACTCCTTGGCCAGGTGGCTTAGGGATGACCTTAAAACCAGCGCTGCTCAGTGGAGTGCGAATGGTACACAAACGCTAGTTGCGAGTGCAAATGCGGGCGGACGTCTGCCCACGCGGAACTTTCAGCAAGGTGTGTTTGAGGGGGCTGATAAAATCTCCCATGAGGCTTACTTCAAAAATATACTGAAAGGGAGAGGAAGCTGCTATGCCTGCCCCATTCATTGCAAACCGGAAGTGGCTACCGGGGAACCATATAATGTTGATCCTCTCTATGGAGGCCCTGAGTATGAAACCTTAGCCGCATTAGGTTCAAATTGTGGCATTGATAATCTGGAGGCAATTGCTAAGGGTAATGAACTGTGCGGTGCTTATGGGTTAGATACTATAACTACCGGAGGTTGTATCGCCTTTGCCATGGAGTGTTTTGAGCGAGGTATCCTGACTGATAAGGATACTGACGGATTAAAACTTAATTTCGGTAATGCTGAGGCAATGGTGCAGTTGGTGGAGATGATTGCCAGGAAGGAAGGTATCGGTAAGGTCTTGGCTGAGGGTGTAGTCCAGGCTGCTTCAGCCTTTGGTAAGGGGGCTGAGAATTTTGCCATTCATGTTAAGGGGCAAGGGTTGCCATTTCATATGCCCCGCCATAGGCCGGGCTTGGGAGTAGGTTATGCTGTCTCACCCACTGGGGCCGAGCATGAGGCTAATTTTTATGATAGTCCGGTGGTGTCGGATTCATTCAAAGCTCTGGGTATATTGGAGCCATTACCTCAGCAAGAGCTGAGTGCAGCCAAGATTAGGATGCTTGTTTATGGTAGCCTTTGGCCGCATCTAATTAATTGCCTGTTATTTTGCGACTTTGTTCCTCTGAGCACTGATAGAAAAGTTGACCTGATAAGAGGCATCACTGGTTGGCATACTACTATATGGGAGTTAATGAAGGTCAGTGAGCGGTGTATTACTATGGCACGTGCCTTTAATATTCAGGCGGGAAAGACTAAAGCTGATGATTATTTACCACGCCGGTGCTTTACCCCAATCCCCGCAGGTCCCTTGGAGGGGGTTAGTATCGATGAGGAAGAATTCAAAAAAGCTGTAGAAACTTATTATGCTATGGTTGGCTGGGATAACAATGGAGTACCAACTTTAGCCAAGCTACAAGAGTTGGATATTGAGTGGGTAGCGGAAGTATAGGGTGAAGTTAATGAAAGGAGATAAAGATGGAGATTAAGGTTGTAGCTGGTGATATTACCAGGATTGAAGCTGGTGCTATTATAATAAACTTTTTTGAGGGAGCGGAACGCCTAGAGGGTGATACGGCTACTATAGATGAGGTTCTGGGTGGGGCTATCTCGCAGCTTGTTAGTCAGGGTGAGATTAAGGGTAAACTTAACGAAATTACTATTATTCATAGTCTTGGGAAGCTTCTAGCAGCTAGGGTGGTAGTTGCTGGCTTGGGTAAGAAACAGGATATGTCGCAGGACAGGGTCCGGGGAGTAGTGGCTGAGACCTGCCGGCTTTTACGGCAGAAGAATGTGGATAGTATTGCTACTATTGCTCAGGGAGCGGGGATAGCCGGAATAACTGCGGAGGGTGCTGCTCAAGCAATAGCTGAGGGTGCCCTGCTTGGGGTCTACTCATTTCGTAAGCACCGGACTAAGGAGGTTGAGTATGGTGAGATTAAGCAGCTTACCTTAGTTGATGCTGATGAAGCTAAAATACCTGCCTTAAAACAGAGTTGCCGTAAAGGTAGAATTCTGGCTGAAGCAACTAATCTAGCTCGGGATATGGTTAATGAACCAGCGAATTATATGACACCGAGTAATATGGCTGAGATGGCAGACAAATTGGCAGAGACTTACGAGCTCGAACTCAGTATTCTTGAGCGGGAGCAGATGCGGGAGTTAGGGATGGGGGCGCTGCTGGGGGTGGCTCAGGGGAGCCGGCAGCCGCCTAAATTTATTGTTCTCCGTTACAAGGGTGGTGACTCTAATGAAACTGATATAGCCTTAATTGGTAAGGGAATAACCTTTGATTCTGGTGGAATTTCCATCAAGCCATCCGAGGGTATGGGTGCTATGAAAGGGGACATGGCGGGAGGTGCTGCCGTTATAGCAACAATCAGCGCTGTTGCTCAACTCAAGCCAAAGATTAATGTTATGGCTATAGTTCCGGCCACGGAAAACCTGCCCGATGGTAATGCCTTGAAACCGGCTGATGTGATAACAGCAATGAATGGCAAGACTATTGAGATTATCTCTACTGATGCCGAGGGGCGGCTTACTTTAGCTGATGCCTTGGGCTACGCTAAGAAACACGGAGCCAAACTCATAGTTGATGTGGCTACTCTAACTGGAGCCATGAGAGTAGCGCTAGGTGATGTGTGCACTGGTGCTTTTGGCAATAACCAGGAGCTGGTAGATAAGATAATTGCGGCTGGTGCTGAAGCCGGGGAGCGTATTTGGCAGATGCCAATGTATGAAGAATATGAGGAATTTAATAAGAGTGAGATAGCTGACATCAAGAATACTGGAGGCAGATACGGAGGTGCTATCACCGCTGCCAAATTCGTAGCTGAGTTTGCTGGCGATACCCCCTGGGTTCATCTGGATATTGCCGGTACCAGTATGAGCGAAAAAGAACAAAACTACTTAGTCAAGGGGGCTACCGGGGTGCCAGTACGCACCTTGGTGCACCTTACCCTTACTCTGGCTAAATAATGGTGAAGTAGGTTTTTAAATTATGAAGATTAAATGGTTGGGACACGCATCTTTTGTGATTACTTCAGACACAGGAACAAAGATAATCGCTGACCCCTATCATACCAGTGGCAACTTGCAGTATGGTGAGATACAAGAGTCGGCTGACATTGTTACCGTGAGCCACGAACATGGCGACCATAACAATGTGGCTGCAGTCGGGGGTAATCCTGAGGTGGTTAGAGAAACAGCAAAAGTTAAAGGGATAGAGTTTAAAGGCATTCCCACTTACCATGATGATACTGAGGGACAGCAGAGAGGCAAGAATACTATATTCTGCTTTGAAGTTGATGGAATAAGGCTCTGTCACCTCGGTGACTTGGGTCACCAACTCAGCGATAAGCAGGTTGCTGAATTAGGCAAAGTAGATATGTTACTCATTCCGGTAGGAGGTTTTTATACCATTGATGCCAAGGATGCTACTGAACTTTACGGTAAGCTAGCACCTAAGGTGGTTATACCGATGCACTTTAGAAATGATAGGTGTGAGTTACCGATATCAGGGGTAGATGAATTTCTTCAGGGGAAAGCTGGTGTAAGTCGGCTGGATGCCAGCGAAGTGGAGTTCAAACAAGGAATACTTCCAGCCACCACTCAGATTATCGTTTTGAAACCAGCACTATAGAGAGTGAAGGTTACGTACCTGCACCCTGTAGCGCTTTTGACCAAGTAGTTGTGATTTTGGTCAATGAGCTGGTGAGCATTCTGGAAGGTGAGTGGAGGGTAGGAGATATAGGTGGAGTGATGATGGTAGATTGGATGGAGGAGTAAGGCTTGATATTTGATGCTTCGGAGTTTGTTTTTAAAGCACCATCGACACTATCTAGGGCGCGACGTGTTTTGATTAAACCAAGTGCCTGCTATCCGGTATCATATCCGGTAACTACTAGCCGGGATATTCTGTCAGCGATAATAAGAGGTATCAGGCAGGTCAGTGATGCCGATATTCTTCTGCTTGAGGGTACTGCTGGAGGGGGTTCAATTTACCCTATATATCAAGCCTTAGGTTATAATTTCCCACGAGTATTGATGCTGGATGTAAAGGATTGTATTTGGGTGGAGGTAGATAATCCTCTGCCCAAGCCCTTGACTGTGCCAACCTTTTGGGTGCCCAATGTTATCCTATCCAGCGACTATTTGATAACTGTGGCTCCATTAAAGGTTTCTAAGGGAAGAGGTAGCCTTAGCATAATGAACATGCTCACATTGTTACCAAGCAGCAAGTATAATGGTGAGACTCTAGGGGGGTGGGAGGCTTTGTATGGTCTGGGGATAGACAGAGTAATCACTGACCTTTATTTTACTTTACCATTTGACTTGGGGATTATAGAAGCTCGCCAGAAGTTTATTGGCTGGGACGATCCAGTCCAAGGTGAGATTGAAGAGTATGGCAAGGTGTTTGTTGGTGAGCCTTACGAGGTAGATTGTGAAGTTTCAGAGGCGTTAGGTCTTGAAACTGAGTATCTTAGCTTAATTAGAGAAGCTAAAATGGGATTTAAGACTTAAAATTTTTAGCTAAGTAATTTGTGCATAGAGAGGATGGAGAAGATATAAATACCGAAAAAGTTAGACAATGCTGGTTTATTGATTTAGATTGGTATCAGTTAAATAATCGTTCTTTTTTTACCCTGGCTCGTGAATGTTTGTGTTCTAAATGCCGTCAGCGGTTGAAGGTAGAGGAAGGAGAGATTACAGCGGCTAAGCTTATGACTACTATTAAGAATTGTTGCTCTAAGGAACCGGGTTTTATTACCAGCGAGTTACCTATTTTAGAGAGTATATTTCGCCTTTTCTTGGCTAATGCTAACCAGCCTCTTGACTTAGAGGAGCTGAGCAAGCAGTTAGGTGAACGGCGTGGTGGATACTTCTACCGCACTTCAATTGAGGTTTTATCTCGTCTCCTTGAGAGCGCCCAGTACTATGGGATAAGGCAGGTTGTGATGTAACGTCGAGGTAGGGTTGACAAACACTCTCAAAGAAAAGTAGTATACTTGTTTAGAGAGCTTTGTGGAGAAGCTGAGGTAGTAGCGCATACTTGGTCATCGGTATCAAGCAAGGAAGCGTTTCTATTTTGAGGATAGTAGGTTAAGGAGCGTAATTTGAAAATACTTCTTGTCTACCCGCAGTATCCAGACACTTTTTGGAGCTTTAGATACGCTCTAAATTTTATTTCCAAGAAGGCTTCTTTCCCTCCTTTGGGTTTATTAACTGTAGCTGCTATGCTTCCCGATGAATGGGAGAAGAAGCTGGTAGATATGAATGTAACCTCTCTTACTGATGAAAGCATTAAATGGGCTGATTATGTATTTATCAGCGCTATGGTGGTGCAAAGGGATTCGGTGAAAGAGGTTATTACCAGATGCAAAAAGTTCAGTACCAAGGTTGTCTCCGGTGGCCCCCTCTTTAGTACCGGACACGAGGAGTTTGATGGGGTAGACCACTTTGTGCTCGGTGAAGCTGAAGTTACCCTTTCGCCCTTTTTGAAAGATTTAGATAACGGGTGCGCTAAACCCATCTACGCATCTGATGAGCGACCAAACCTAAGTAAAACTCCTATCCCAATGTGGTCGCTTATTAATATGAAAAAATACTCATCAATGAATATTCAGTACTCCCGAGGCTGCCCTTTCAATTGTGAATTTTGCGATATTATTATCCTAAATGGTCATAAACCCAGAACCAAGGACAAAGACCAAATGTCAGCAGAACTGGATGCACTATATAATCAGAGCTGGCGGGGTGGTGTATTTGTTGTTGATGATAATTTTATAGGCAATAGGAAAAAACTAAAGACCGAAATTCTGCCGGCAATAATTGAGTGGATGAAAAGGAAAAAGCACCCCTTTGCCTTTTCTACAGAAGCATCTATAAATCTTGCCGACGATGAAGAGCTGATGCGATTGATGGTTGAGGCAAGATTTAACCAAATATTTGTTGGCATTGAAAGCCCCAATGAAGAAAGTCTAGCTGAGTGCAATAAGCTGCCCAATAAAGACCGTGATTTAGTTGCTTCGGTTAAGAAGATTCAAAACCACGGCTTGGAGGTGCAGGGGGGATTTATTCTCGGTTTTGATAGTGACCCGACCTCCATCTTTAGAAGCCAAATCAATTTTATTCAAAAGACTGGAATCGTTACGGCAATGGTTGGTTTGCTAAACGCTCCTCGTGGTACAAGACTGTACCGGCGTTTACAAAAGGAAAACCGATTACTAGAGCATTTTTCCGGTGACAATACTGACTTTTCCCTCAACTTCATTCCCAAAATGAACTATGAAACACTCATCCATGGCTATAAGCATGTTCTAGATACAATTTATTCACCCAAGCAGTATTATGAGCGGGTCAGGACATTCCTAAAAGAGTATAAACCTCAAAAAGGGGAAGGGAGGTCCCGGCTGCGGTTTCATCATATCGAGGGATTTCTTAAATCTATGTGGTTTCTGGGTGTCAGGGGGGAAGGGAGAAGGTATTACTGGAAACTTTTTGTGTATACCTTACTGAAGTATCCCCGGTCTTTCCCTTTAACTATAATTCTCTCTGTCTTCGGATTCCATTTTCGCAAGGTTGCTGAGAAATTCAGTAGCCCCTCAATCGAAGATATCTCAGCCTCGGGGCAATAAGGAACCAAAAGGATAAGCAAGATTAATCTCCTTTCTGTCATAGGCCCCTCCTGTTTTAATATCTATCGACAGGAAGTCTAACCCTTAAGCTGGGGGTGACATTTGGTCATAGAAAAGAGGCTGAATTTTCTCTTTAGTTATGTTAAAATATAGGTATCATTGGAGATTGTGATTTTTGGTAGAGGTCGAAGCTAGGGGTGGCAGGGTTTGCCGGGAAAGTTGCAAAGGGCTTTTTCTATAGTTTTTAAAATTAACCAGTAGCGAGGAGATGTGGTGAAAGAGGATATAAACCGTTTTTTAACTTATCTGGCTGTGGAGAAAGGCTTTTCAAATAACACTGTAGCTGCTTACCAAAATGACCTTTCCCAATTAGCTAGCTTTGTTGAGGAGGAGGCTGCTAAGCGTGGCTTAATTCCCTCGTGGGCTAATTTTAGTCGGCAAGGGATGCTGAGCTACCTGCTTAATCTTAAGGAAAGGGGCTATGCGGCTACTACGCAAGCCCGTAAGATAGCTGCTGCCAAGTCCTTCTTTAGCTTTATGGTGGCTGAAGGTAATATTGGGGATAACCCGACACAGAATGTGGCTTCACCCAATGTGGGCAGGTTATTACCTAAACCTCTTTCAATTAGCCAGGTTCGCCGCTTGTTGGAGCAACCAACCAAGTTAGCTACACCTGAAGCGAAGAGAGATGAGGCAATGCTACATCTACTATATGCCAGCGGAATGAGGGTTAGCGAGCTAGTATCTTCGAACTTGGATGACATAATGGATGATGGTTATGTACGCTGCTTTGGTAAAGGGCATAAGGAACGGATTATTCCTATTCATCAGCGCGCTGCTTCAATAGTAGAAGAATATGTGAAGAAAGCCCGTCCTCTTAAAGTTCACAGCAATGAGGAGAAAGCCTTATTCCTTAATCGTCGTGGTGAGAGGCTAACCAGACAAGGCTTTTGGCAGATATTAAAAGGTTATGCTAGATCAGCCGAGTTGGATGAAGAAATTACTCCTCATACGCTAAGACATAGCTTTGCTACTCATATGCTGAGCGGTGGGGCTGACTTGAGGTCGGTTCAAGAATTACTGGGGCACGCCAACATCTCTACTACACAAGTTTACACTCATCTTACCAGCGAACATGTTCGGCGTACTTATGAGAAATCCCACCCCAGGGCTAAGTAGTATATAAAGTGGGGGGTAGGGGTAGGGTTAATAAAAGTTTGTAGGGAATTTCAAAAATACTTAGTAAATTAAATTAGGGAGATGGAAGTATTCCATCTAAAGTAAAAAAGTTTATTGGGAGTTTAAGAAATGTCTGGTAAATCACGGCGTAGGAGAGGAAAGTACTCGAGCCAAAGTAAAAAAAAGAAAGACAGAGCAAGCCATCCGACTATGCTTGCCCAACAGCCCGCAGTTACTCAAACCCATGAGCCTGTTTCCGTTCCTAAAGTGTTTGCTCCTTCGGCAAGTGTGCCAACCCCGGTGGCAAAACCGGCCACTATTTGGTATCCCTATATAGCTACTGAGCTGCGGACTATCGGTATTCTGGCAGGGATAATGTTGATTGTTCTTGTCGTGCTAGCTTTGGTTTTATCCTAGCTAATTATGGACTTTGAAGCGGCAAGAGCCAAGTTAATTGAGCATCTTAGAACTGAGATTAAGGATGAGCGGGTATTAGCGGTTATGGCCCGCCTACCTCGAGAGCGTTTTGTACCACCAGATGAGCAACATTTAGCCTATGAAGATAGGCCGCTGCCTATCGGCCTGGAACAGACAATTTCGCAACCTTTTATTGTTGCCCTGATGACTCAGGCACTAGAACTTACTGGTAGTGAAAAGGTATTAGAAATAGGCACCGGCAGCGGTTATCAGGCAGCTATTCTCGCTGAGTTAGCTCGGTTGGTGATTACAGTAGAGCGTCTACCATCTCTTGCTGAGGCAGCTAAGAAAGTACTAAATAGCCGGGGCTACACCAATATTGTTGTGCACCTGGCTAAGGAGACCTTGGGTTGGCCTGAGGAGGCGCCTTACGATGCCATAATAGTTACCGCTGGTGTTCCCAGAGTGCCTTCTGACTTTCTAGCTCAGCTAGCCATCGGTGGGCGGATGATTATTCCTGTAGGCTCGCTTTACGTGCAAGAGTTATACAAGATTACCAGGCAGAGAAAAAAGAATAAAGTTGAGAATTTAGGGGGCTGCCGCTTTGTCTCTCTAATTGGTAAGGGGGCTTGGGAGGAAGGATAGAAAGATTATTTGGAAAGGAGAAAAATGGAAGTTCTTGAAGCCATTAAAACCAGGAGGAGCATTCGCCAGCAAAAGCCTGACCCGTTTGATGACGAAACATTACAGAAGGTTCTGGAAGCTGCCCAATGGGCGCCGTCCTGGTCTAATACACAGTGCTGGCGTTTCATAGTAGTGCGTGACAGTAACCCAAAGACTCAGATAGCTGACAGTTTGTCCAGGCGAAAAAGGCCTGACGGGGCTGTTGGCAATGCAGCCACCTCGGCTGTTATGGAGGCGCCGGTGTTAATCGTTGCCTGCGCTGAAATGGGTAAGTCAGGCTGTCGCGATGGTACGCCTGTCACCGATAAGGGCGATTGGTATATGTTTGATGTCGCCCTGGCTATGCAGAACCTGGTGCTGGCAGCTCATGCGCTGGGACTGGGAACGGTGATTATTGGTGCCTTTGATGCTAAAAAAATAGCTGAAATTCTGATGGTACCGGAAGGCTTCTGTGTGGTCGCAATGACCCCATTGGGCTTCCCTGCACAGGAAGGCAGAGCCCCCCATAGAAAAGAACTCTCTGAGATTGTTTTCTATGATAAATTTGGCTCTTAAATAAGAGGCTATTAAAACCGTTAAAAAGCATTTTTTTAAGCAGTTAATTTAAATGAGCAATAAACGGTGGCTTTTCATTGCTACTTTCTTATTCGGAATGGGGCTGGTTTTGGGTCTAGCTACCCCAGCTAGTAGCATCGGTCTTCTTTCCGAGGATATTACTGCCCTTGAGGAGCTTATTGACCTCTTAGCGCTACTCCCTCCGTCATCTGTTTTGGTCATTATCTTCATCAAAAATGTTTCAGCTCTCTTGGTAAGTTTTGCCCTCAGCCCGCTTTTTTGCCTGGTGCCTGTTATGGCACTAATTGTTAACGGCTGGCTTATTGGCTTGGTATCAACCACAGTGATTCAGGAAAAATCTCTTGGCTATCTGTTAGCCGGTTTGCTTCCTCATGGTATCTTTGAACTCCCGGCTCTTATTATAGGTGAGGCAGTTGCGCTCAGCTTCGGCACAGCGGTGGTACTAGCCCTGTTTAAAAAAGAAGAGAGAAATCTGCTGCTGCCTAAGTTTAAACAGAATTTAAGGTATCTTACAGTAGCGCTTATCTTATTGTTGCCAGCGGCCATAATTGAAACGTATGTCACGCCATTATTTTTGACCTGAGATTAGCAATAGGGAGGGTATCTTATGTCTGAGTTGGGTTTGGTAGCCCCTTACTGGGTAATTGTTTTGATATGGCTAGCCAAAGTTATATTGCTGGCTCTTATCTCCATTCTTCTCGCTTGGCTTGGGATTAGGGCACTGGATGCTCTTACCCCTCATATTCATCAGCGCCAGCGAATAGGAGAAGACCCTATTGCCACCGGATTATTCATTGCCGGCTTTTTCATCCTAGTTGGTCTTGTTATCCATGGAGCAATTACAGCACTGACCGCAGTCGTCGCCCCAATACTGGGCTACATCTTTGATTTTAGAACATGGGGTGTATTAGCTATGAGCTTTGTAGTAAGTCTGCTCATTGGGATAGCGTTGTTCCACATTGTTAATAAGCTAACACCCAGAATACCGTTTGCCAGCATCAATGAAAGCCCTGTAGCAGTGGGTGTATATGTCTTTGGCTATCTCACTTTCTTTGGCTTGATACTCCATGCAGCCTTGACCGGCCCACTGTGAGATATTGATTAAAGTCCTTATTAATTGTTTTTCATGGGAATAGACAGCATCCTACGAGGTAAGTCTGTGAAGAAGATTGGGGTCTTACTAAGCTTAATACTGGTATTTGTTGTTGGGGTAGCCACCACTGGTTATGTGTCAGCAACCCCATCCGCTGGTTTCCATGAGAGAAATGGCGATGTATTTGATGACTGGGGAATATGTAGAACCAGAGGCTTTGGCGAAGACGGTTTTTATCAAGTGTCTGAGACAACCTTTCGTCCGGTCATAGCCTTTGAGAGCTTGGGTGAGGGAACTTCTCTAGCCTATAGCCTGGGCGAGCAGATTGCCGACGAATACTCAGATAAACTACAAAGGGCAGAGGCAGTATTTCGTTTTGTGCAGGATAGGGTGAGCTATACCTCTGATATTGACCTGTTTAAGTATGCAGAGTTTGCCCAGAATGCAGATGAACTGGCTACTGCTATTGGCCAAGATGGGATTGGTTATGGTGATTGTGAAGATAGTGCCGTGTTACTGGCTGTTATGTATAAAGGAGCTGGATTCCGTTCAGCTATAGCTATTGGCCGTGACCATACGGCAGCATTGGTCTACCTACCTGACTACAAAAAGGCAAATGTGATTTTTAAGCTTGAAGGCGAATCTGGTTGGGTCTGGGCTGAGGCGACGGGCAGGAAGAACCCTTTGGGCTGGGTGCCTAAGGAGTTTATCAATGCCAAGCTAGCCGCCTATGAAATAACCGCGGAAGAAATAACTACAGAAAGACCGACTACTGCACCTTCAATCGCTATTGCTACCACTGGCCGGGCATCTTCATTTCAACCCTTTCCCTTCATGGGCATAATTGGCTTGTTGTGGTTCATGTCCCTGTTTGGAAGAAAAAGACGTCCTCGCTGACTTTTGTAAAGAGTAGAATTAGTAAAGCCCCTCAGCTACAGTTACTTGCTGTGTCTGCAAACTATGATTATAATTACGGTGCAATAGATTAAAGAGAGTAGGTGATTAGATGGAGCAATATGAACTAGAGAGTATTCGTAACCTTGTTTTACTGTCTCACGCTGGAGCTGGTAAGACATCTCTGTCAGAAGCTATTTTGTTTACTGCCAAGGCAATTACGCGGTTAGGTAAGGTTGATGATGGGACTACCACCTCGGATTACGACCCGGCTGAAGTAAAGCACAAGATTAGCATTAATCTAACCATGCTTCCTTGCCAGTGGAAGGAGATTAAGATCAATTTTCTTGATACTCCTGGGTATTCTGACTTTGTTGCCGAGGTCAAGGCGGCAGTTCGGGTTAGCGAAGGAGCAATAATTGTAGTGTGCGCTGCTTCAGGCGTTGAAGTTGGTAGTGAACAAGTGTGGGCATATAGCCAGGAAGCTAATCTTCCTTGCTTTATCTTTGTTAATAAGATGGACCGTGAGAATGCTGATTTCCACCGAACTGTAGAGGAGATTCAGTCTAAGTTTGGCGTTAGATGCCTACTGGTGCAGTTACCTATAGGTGCCCACAATGACTTTCAAGGGGTTGTTGACCTGCTGACGATGAAAAGCTATACCGGTTCTCCGGCGAAGGAGGGTGAAATACCCTCATCGCTACAAACCCAAGCTGAGTCTTTTCGTGAAAAGTTGGTAGAGGCAGTAGCTGAAGTTGACGACAGTTTACTAGAGAAGTATCTAGGTGGAGAAGAACTCAGTCTAAAAGAACTCGGTGACGGTTTGCGGCAGGCTGTATTAACTGGCAGGATAGTGCCAGTTCTGGTTGGCTCAACAATACAGAATGTAGGGATTAGCTTACTGCTGGATGCCATATACAGTTATATGCCATCACCCAAAGAGAGAGGTGTGGATGTTTTTGGAGATTCTGGTAAGCAAGAGACGATTGAGCCAAGTCAGGGGGCTCCATTAGCGGCCTTAGTGTTTAAGACCAGTGCCGACCCTTATGTTGGCAAACTCACCTACTTACGGGTTTACAATGGTGCTATTGATAGCAATTCACAGGTGCGGAATGCAACACAAGGCGAGGCGGAGCGTATAGGTCAGCTATTTATGGTAAGAGGTAAGACACAGGAACCGGTATCTCAGATTAGGGCAGGAGACATTGGGGCAGTAGCTAAATTGAGCGTAACCAACACCGGGGACACACTGTGTAATCGGGATAAGCCAATGAAGATTGTTCCCATTTTGTTCCCTGAGCCGACTTTTAGTGAAGCAGTGTATCCTAAGACCAAGGCTGACTTAGATAAGCTAGGAGCGGCCTTATCCAGACTAACTGAAGAAGAACCTACCCTTCGGCTACATAGAGATAATGACACCGGTGAAACTATTCTATCAGGACTTGGTGAGACTCAACTTGAAGTAGCAGCAGAGAGGATGTCGCATAAATTCGGCGTAGGCATCAATTTGGAAACCCCCAAGGTGCCATATAAAGAGACCATCACTATACCAACTAAGGCTGAGTACAAGCATAAGAAACAGACGGGAGGGCATGGGCAATACGGGCATGTCCTTTTAGAGTTGGAGCCTTTACCACAGAGCAGTGGCCATGAGTTCATTGCTAAGGTAGTGGGCGGCCGCATACCCAAGAACTATATTCCGGCAGTAGAGAAGGGGGTTAATGAGGCGATTCAGGAGGGGGTTCTGGCTGGTTACCCTGTTTCTGGCATAAAGGTAACTGTCTATGATGGTAGCTATCACCCGGTCGATTCTTCAGAGATATGCTTCAAAATTGCTGGGGCAGGAGCATTCAAGAAGGGATTATCTCAGGCACAACCTATCTTGCTCGAACCGATAATGAATATTACGGTGAGTGTCCCGGAGGATCACACTGGTGATATTATCGGTGACCTTAATACCAAACGAGCTCAGGTACAAGGTATGAACCCTGAGAATGGAGCCAACGTTATTGAGGCTCAGGTACCATTAGCTGAGATTCTACACTATGCGATAGACCTCAAATCAATAACTCGGGGTAGGGGGAGCTTTACTATGGAGTTTAGCCATTATCAAGAGACGCCCCCCAATGTTGCCCAGAAAGTTATCGCTGCAAAGCAAGCCGAAAAGGCGCAGCCTTGATGGCAAATTAATCCTTACTCATAACAAGGCGCGAGCCTTCAGCAGTATCTTGGCAATCGATAGTGACCCCTTCAAGGGTATCGGTAAGCTCTGTCCCAATCATGAGAACCTTAGAGTCCCCGTGCTCCACGACCTGGTCGCCTTCTTGTTCCTTATTTGTCATCAAGCCAAACTGCCCTGTTGCCGCTGGAGCAAGCCTTAGACCTACCTCGGGGTCTGACATGCCAGCCGCCGATAGGATATTCTTCAGTTCTTCCTTAGCAAGTTCTGTCACTGTTACCATCGTTCACCTTCTACATTTAATTGGGTTTACCTAGCCAGCAGTTCCTTAACCTTTTCTGTGAAGGCGGGTAACACCTTTTTCCAGTCTCCGACTACGCCGTAGTGGGCTTCCTTGAAGATATTTGCCTCAGGGTCTTTATTGATAGCTATGATGTTCTTGGAGCTAATGCAACCAGCCAGGTGCTGACTGGCACCTGAGATAGCTACCGCAAGATAAAGATCAGGAGTAACAATCTTGCCGGTAAGCCCTACTTGTGCCGTGTCTGGTACCCAACCGGCATCACAGGCAGGTCGGCTAGAACCCACTGCCCCTTTCAGTAGTTTAGCCAGTTCCTCTAATTGTTTAAAACCTTCAGGCCCGCCAATGCCTCTACCCCCACTGATTACTACCGGAGCGTCCTCCAGCTTTATCCCTTCTACCTCCTCTTTTACCTGCTCCAGGACCTTGGTTCTTATAGCTGAAGGGTCTAGGCCAGTCTCAATAGTAATCACTTCCCCTTTTCTTGAGGCATCTGGCTCTAGGGGTGTCATTACTTTGGCTCTAACCGTAGCTATCTGTGGGTCGGACTCGTAGGTATAGATGGCTTGGGCATTTCCTCCGAAGACAGGTTTGGTTTGCAAGAGTCGCTTTGAGTCAGGGTCAATAGCCAAGGCCACGCAATCCATAGTGGCTGCTGTTCCCAACCTGAAGGCTAGCCTGGGTGCTAGGTCACGGCCGATAGACGTTTGTCCCAGAAGAACAATCTGGGGCATCGCCTGTTTGACTATCTTTTCCATAACTGATACATAGGAATCTGTCTGGTAGTCTTTAAGTAAAGGGTCATCAACTACATATACCTTATCGGTACCAAAGGTAATAGCTTCCTGGGCTAAACTGCTTATATCACTGCCTACTAGTACCGCGGATAGTTCCTGCCCTATGTCATCAGCCATCTTTCTACCACACCCCAGGAGTTCAGTTGCTGTACCGCTTAGCTTTCCTTCTATAACCTCACCATAAATCATAATACCTTTATATTCAGACATCCGATTTACCCTCCTTAATTTAGACCGCTGAAAAGCACAGTGTTTCAGCGGTTTAGTTACGCTCAATAGACCTCGTTACAATACTTTGGCTTCCCTGAGTTTCAGGGCTAGATTGCTCCCTGCCTCCTCCGGGTTCTCCCCTTCTATCATCTCGCATTTACCTTCACGGACTGGTTGGAACAGTTTGAGCAACTTGGTGCGTCGACCAGCAGCGCCAAGCTGGGAGGGGTCAACTCCTATATCTTCTGGTTTCCAGATAACAGGCTCCTTCCGCTTAGCTGCCATAATTCCTCTTATGGTAGGGTACCGAGCTTCACCAAGTTCACTGGTTACCGCAATTAAAGCAGGCAGAGAGACCTCAACAACCTCGTAGCCATCAGCGGTTACTCGCTCTACTCTTGCTTTACCGTCAGTGATGTCTATTTTCTTGGCTAAAGTCACACTAGGTAACTCTAGTATCTCAGCGATACCTGAGCCTACTTGCCCCGTATCCCAGTCGGCAGCCTGTCTGCCGCAAAAGATAAGGTCATACTCACCTATCTTCTTGATAGCCATAGCTAGGGCGTAGGCTGTCGACCAGCTATCACCCTCAGTAAAAGCTTCATCCTCCAGCAGGATAAGCTCATCAGCTCCCATAGATAGCGGTTTCTTGACCACATCACGTAGTAAATTAACTCCCAGGCTTATCGCCGTGATTTTACCACCCTGGGTGTCCTTAATTCTTAACGCCGCCTCTACTGCATTCTCATCAAAAGGGCTGATTACTGGCGGCACACCCGATGGCGGCACCACCTTATTAGTGGAGGTATCAACCTTGAAACTGGCCGGTGGTGCTTCAGGGTCGAGCACCTGCTTGCAACAAACAATCATATTCACTGAACCTTATTCCTCCTTCTATTTGTAATTCGCTCTGTATCCTTGAAGTAAAACCCAAGTGAATAATTTAGCATTAAATAAGTTTTGCGTCAAACTGTTGCTTGGATGTTTGCAAAACAAAGGAGGTGTGGAGGGTGAACCGTAGAGGATGTTTGACAAATGTACCCGCGATTACTTCATCCTGTTCGGTGAACTACAGACCTGAGGGGAAGAGTTAAGCTCACTATTCGGTCTATGCTGCTTAAGTCTGGTGCCACTTCTATCTCAGCCAAGGGGAACAGGCTGCGTAAAAAGGTGGTTACTGCTCTTCTTTGCCCTTCTCCTATCTCCAAGAGTAGGCAGCCTCCGGGACGAAGCCTATCACTTATTTGGTCGCATAGCTGGCGTATCTTTTCCAAGCCATCTTGACCCCCGTTGAGTGCTAGAGAGGGCTCGAAAATCAGTGTGTTTGGCTGGGACAATTCCGCTTCTCTAACGTAAGGGAGATTGGCTACTATGAGGTCAACAGGTTCAGGTAAAGGGTCGAGCATATCACCTTCTAGAAGGAAAACCCTATTCACCACCTCGTGTTTCTGGCAATTAAGTAGGGCGACTTTCAGGGCAGCGGCTGATATATCGGTGGCATAGATTTTAGCTTGTGGTAGGCTTAAAGCCAGGCTGATGGCAATGGCACCACAGCCAGTGCCAACCTCAGCTATAGTAGACGCAGCGTGATTTTGAGCCAGTTGAAGAGTCTTTTCCACCAGTAGCTCGCTTTCCGGTCGCGGGATGAGGACATTGGGGTCAACATAGAAATCAAGCCCATAGAACTCGCGATGTCCTGTTATGTAGGCAGTGGGCTCATGGTTAAGACGGCGCTTAATCAGGTGCCAGAAGGTTGCCTTCTGTTCCGAATTTAGCTCGCCGTCGAGTTCTAGATATAACTGGACTCGGCCTATTTTCAGGGCCTCCATTAGTAATAGCTCAGACTCTAGAGGGGAGTCTTCAACATTATTGGCGACAAGAATTTCTCTGGCACTACTCAGAGTTTGTTTGATGGTCATGCCAGTTGTCCCTGTAACTGTTTGGCTTGGTCATCGGTAGCCAGGGCATCGATAAGTTGGTCTAAATCTCCTTCCAGGATTCGGGGCAGATTATGAAGATTCAGCCCAATTCGGTGGTCGGTAGTACGGTCTTGAGGAAAATTGTAGGTTCGTATCTTTTCAGCACGCTCGCCAGTGCCTACTTGGGAACGGCGTTGTTTCACCATTTCCTGTTCTTGTTTGCGCTGCTCCGTATCTAGGAGCCGAGCTCGGAGTACTGCCATCGCCTTCGTCTTGTTTCTTAGTTGGGAGCGTTCATCTTGACAGACAACTACTATCCCTGTAGGCAGATGGGTGATGCGCACGGCGGTGGCTACCTTATTTACGTTCTGTCCTCCGGCACCACCACTGTGGTAGATATCAATTCTCAGGTCATCAGGCTTAACAGCTAGCTCTACCTCATCAGCCTCGGGAAGCACAGCTACCGTAGCCGTTGAGGTATGAATTCTACCTGAAGACTCGGTGACAGGCACTCGCTGCACCCGGTGAACCCCCCTTTCATATTTGAGCCGACTGAAAGCGCCTTCACCTTTTACTTCAAATATGATTTCCTTAAAACCACCTATGCCGCTCTCATGAGCATTGATAATGTCTACTTCCCAACCTTTAGACTGAGCATACCGGCCATACATGCGAAAGAGGCCAGCAGCAAACAGCCCGGCTTCATCACCACCGGCCCCGGCCCGGATTTCCATAATGATGTCTCTTTTATCGTTATCATCTTTGGGCAAGAGGGCAAGCTTTAGCTCTCCAAGGAGATGGTCTAATTGCGACTCAAGGCTTTCTATTTCTTGCCTGGCTAGAGCGGTCATCTCTTCATCTAGCCTATCATGCAGCATTGCCTTTGTTTCCTCTAACTCCTTGGAGGTTGCTTTATATTTCCGATATTTCGTTACCACGTCTTCAATGCTCGCTCTCTCCTGAGCCAGTTTCTGTAGCTGCTTCGGGTCAGAAGACACCTCAGGCATGGCGATTTGCTCTTCAAGCTCCTGGTAACGCTTATCTATTTGTTCTAATTTATCCCACATGGTTAATCCCCATTAGAAATTATAACACAGGCACAGGTAGCGTTAAAAGTATGAGCTTGTTGCGAAATGGTCGACAATAAGGTAGTTCTGAGTTATATGTCAGTAATTCATCCGTACCTTTATATCTCGATTATGTAAATATTTTTTTAGCTGTCGACACGTGTATTCGCCGTAGTGAAGAATAGAAGCAACAAGAGCTCCATCAGCATGTCCTTCAGTAAATGCTTCGTAAAGATGCTCCGGTTTCCCTGCTCCACCCGAAGCTATTACGGGAATTCCAACCAAATCAGCGATCATCCGAGTAAGCTTCAATTCATATCCTTCTTTCGTCCCATCAGCATCAATAGAATTAACTACCAGTTCACCTGCGCCTAATTCTTCGCCTAATTTCGCCCATTCAAGTGCGTCAATTCCTGTAGGAGTAGTACCATCGTTCATCACAATCTCATAACCAGAAGGAATCTCTTTGGTCTTATTAATCCTTTTGACATCCATCGAAAGGATTGTGCTTTGGGAGCCAATAGCGCGAGCAATTTCAGATATGAGTTCTTTTCGCTTTACGGCCGCAGTATTAACATTTACCTTCTCTGCTCCTGCCATTCTTAGTTTTGTAGCATCTTCTATTGAACGAATACCGCCACCTACCGAGAAAGGAATAAAAATTTGCGAAGCCACTTCCTCAACAAACTCGAGCATGATGTCTCGATTCTCTCTGGACGCAGTTATGTCATAGAAGACAAGCTCATCAATCCCGTCTTCGTAATATTGACGGGCTTTCTCAATAGGATCTCCAATGTCTATTGTGTTGATGAACTTCACGCTCTTGGCAAGCTTGCCGCCACGGACATCCAAACATACAATCAATCTTTTGCTGAGCATGATTATTATCCTTCACTCTCTGTTAATTTGGTCGGAATCACACCGTCCCACTTGGTAAAACGCTCAAGCAATTCTAGCCCCAAACGCCCGCTTTTCTCGGGATGGAACTGTGTGGCAAATAGGTTTCTATATCCTAGCGCAGAGCAAAAGACATTACCGTAATCCGTAACTGCATAGATGTTATCTTCTTCAGCGGGTTGTGGATAGAACGAATGGACAAAATAAAACTCGTCTCTCTCCTTTATGCTGTCAAGTAGTGGGTGGGGCTGAACTACTTTTACTTCATTCCACCCCATATGTGGAGACTTGAGCAACTTTTCCCGCAGCTTAAAACGAAGAGTTGTCCCTGGAATCAGACCAAGGCATGTCTGATTCCCTTCTTCAGAACTATCAAGAGTGATTTGCGCGCCGAGGCAGATTCCCAAGACTGGAATTCCAATCTCAAAGGCCTGCCTTAAAGCCATATCTAACCCTGTTCTTCTCATGTACTCCATAGCACTGGGTGCGGCCCCGACTCCCGGAAATATTATCCTTTCCGCACTAACAACGTTTGCTGGATCATTTGTAGCAAAGGGTCGAACACCAATCTCTGAACATGCCCGTTGTACGCTTCGGATATTACCTGCATCATAGTCAATAATCGTAATCATTTATTTCCCAACTGATTCAAATCGTCTGGTAGTAAAGGCTTATGCTTCCACAATCGTGCCTGGCTCGATTTTACTGCCCGGCTCCAGTTTACAGTCACTAGCCACAGTTACATCATCACCCAGCACTGAGTCCACACAAACGCTATTAGCATTGAAGCAGCAATTGTCAGCCAGAATAGCGTTCTTCAGGTAGACTCTTGGTCCCAGCTGAGTATTTTGCCAGATAACGGAGTCCTCAATCACACTTTCTTTCAGGATGGTACATCCATCCCCAATAACCACCGGCCCGGTTAGCTTCACCTGGCGCCCAATAGAGCAGTTAGCACCTATTACTACCGGCCCCTTTATTTGGGCTGTAGGATGTATATCCGTGTGCTCTCCAATGAGCACTTCTTTACCTGGGGCAAGGGCATAATGACTGCATTTGCCACTCAATAGGTCTCTATGTAGCTGGAGGTACTTTTCCGGGGTGCCCATATCTATCCAATAGGCTGAAGAAGAATAGGCATACATTGGTTCCTCTTGGGCTAGAAGTTGTTGAAATGTCTCTCTCTCAATGCTGACTTTCTTCTGGGGCGGGATTTGAGTCAGAACATCGGGCTCTAGAACATAAGTGCCGGCATTTATCATATTAGTGGTTACCTCACCCCGGCTGGGCTTCTCCAGCCAACGGGTAACTCTACCCTCAGCGTCGGTTTCTATTAAGCCGTAGGCGGTGGGGTCGTCCACCGGAGCCAGAGCGATAGTTGCCTTCGCTTTTCTTTGCCGGTGGAAGTCTATCAGCGCCGTAATATCCAGGTCAGTGAAGACGTCACCATTTAACACCAGAAAGGTCTCCTCATCTAAATGCCTTTCAGCGTTCTTCACTGCTCCAGCCGTGCCTAGAGGGGTATCTTCTGCTACATAGCTAAGCTTAACTCCAAACTGGCTGCCATCGCCAAGATAACCCTCAATAGGCCGTGCCAGATGACCTTGGGCTAGAATTATATCCTTCACCTGATGCCTAGCCAGATGGCTAATAACATGCTCTAAAAACGGTATATTAAGCACCGGCACTATAGCCTTGGGTGTATTGAAAGTGAGGGGTTGTAATCTGGTTGCTTGCCCACCCACCAGGATAACTGCTTTCATTGTTATTCCTTTCTGTACCCTTGACCTATAAGTGGCAGCTATACTAACCCTATTTAGATTTTACCACATCTGACTGTTTTGTCGTAGTTCTGTGCAGTCTAATAGGTAAAGAGAGTTCCCTCAAAAAACTGTCGTTGGTAGAATCTCCCCAAATTAAAATTCTAGTTCTTTTCACGGGTTTTTGAATAAAATTTCCTGAGCACAGAGAAAGCAGCTGGAGACGAGGCTTTAAGAGTTCATTTGAAATAGTTTGCTACCGGAGTCAGTACTCCCCCCTTTACAGTTATTGATTTTTGGGCTAGAATATACGCGACTTGGGCGGGTGTAACTCAGCGGAAGAGTGCTTGCTTCCCAAGCAAGGAGCCGTGGGTTCGAATCCCATCACCCGCTCCACCGCAGATATAAATCGTAGCTGGCTTGCTTCCAAAGATTCCGC
>SDBU01002890.1_pt1 | contig 22353 bp, 16 predicted proteins | sample 2277071 | NCBI WGS metagenome assembly SDBU01 (sample SAMN10397929, study PRJNA504765) | marine sediment metagenome | isolation source: marine sediment core GS08_GC12, 126 cmbsf | place: Arctic Ocean: Gakkel Ridge, Loki's castle | collected 2008 | reverse complement strand
TGAAAGGGAGATTTTAATTTCAAGCGCTCGTGATTTTAATACATTTTTTAAAGAATGGTTTAACATCCTAGTTGAGAGCGGAAATATCGAAGTTGAGATCCGTCCTAATGATTTTCAGCCTATAATTAATGTAAACGGTTACAATTCTCCTTTTCGTGACTTATCAGGAGGAGAAAAAAGTGCGATATCTCTAGCTTATAGGTTAGGATTAACTAAAATTATTAATGAACGGTATCAAGATGTAAAAACGAAAGATTTACTAATTTTAGACGAGCCTACAGACGGATTTAGTCAGCAACAAGTTAACCGAATGCAAGAAATATTCGATACGCTCAATACTGCTCAGATGATTATCATTTCTCATGAAAGATCGTTGGATTCGTTCATAACAGACATTTTTACATTTAAAAAAGCGAATCATCAGACGAAAGTAGTTAAAGAAATAATTTAAAAAAAAATAATAAAAAAAAATAATTAAAAAAAAAGTAGTATGCAAAAAATGAATTCTATGAAAAAAGAAGAAATAAGGAAAATTGCTAGAAAAAATATTGAAGATCTTTTTAATGGAGCGATAAAAAGTATTATAGAAAAGGCCTTCCAAATTGAAATTAAATACATAGATGAATACTTAATATCCACTCACTTCGCTCTTAGAGAAAAATTTAATAAGGTCAGAGGAGTAGGAAGGGGAATTGTAGGATTCTCGGAACTATGGTATTTTTTATATATTAAAAAATTCTTAGAAAAATACTTAAACATTCAATTTCAAGTGGTAGAAACAAAAAATGAAACAGTCCACAACCATTATGAAGGTATCTATAAAGGAAACAATTTGATTTTAAGTTCAGATATTTCAATGGATAAAAATTTCAATTTAAAAATATATAAGAATACCAGAAAAAGACCTGATATTTTTATTGGGATAAGAAAAAGTAATAAGAGAGTTAAACCAATTGCAATTTTTGAAATAAAATTGTATCAAAGAAATGTTAAGAAAATAGAAGAAGTGGTTAACAGATTTAAACATATAAATAATATTTTAACAGAAAATAATATTGTTCTACCTTTTTCTATTTTTTTGTACTTACAACATTCTGAATATAGACCTTTTATAAAAAAAGCAGAAAATGAATTTAATATTCAGTTTAAAAATTTTAAAAATTTGTCTGAAAAGTCTATGTTATTAATTAATCGGATAATTAGATGGGATAAAGAAAGATATGACAATAAAATTGAAGGTTCTATTTATCAGATTATGAATAAGATTATATCCTTTATTGATGAATCTTGTAATTAATAACTAATAATTAAATTAAAAAAGTAGAAACCTATCATGGCATCAAATTCATCAGAAAGTTCCCAAAAGAGTTTTTAGATTTCTCAAATTAATTCACCTTAAATTCTCTTTTGAATATGTACTTGACTTTCAAAGTTAAATGGGATTTAATGGCTTCTAATTAAAGAATTATTATTTTTTTTGCCATTTTTTGCCATTTTTTTTTGCAAATCACCAATTTTAAAGAAAAGTAGCTCTGTAAATTCTTCTATCAATAAAAAGATTTGAATTTATTCAGTATTATTATTAGTAAAGCAGAATAATAGTAGTTTAATCTAAATATGCAACTGCATAATTTTTCCCAATTTAAAAAAACTTACTGCTTATAATTCTTAATGACAATTAAAAACACAAAAAGCCAAGAGAAAATTAAAAATCCCGATGAATTATTTATCCAAGAGTTTTTTAGCTCATTTGATAATTCATTTAGGAGTTCAATTCAATCTATACTTGATTTATATCAAGATAAATGGTCAGTACGCTTAATTCTTCTATCTTTCTATTTTTTAGAAGAAGAAGCTAACGAAATCTCAATAAAACAAGTGACGAATTACGCATATGGAACCTCTGGAACTCAAGGATTAGTCCAGAAATTTCATATGGAGAATTGGAGTTGTTTTGGAGGAGTTAAGGATGAAGAACTAGTAAAATTTAATAAGTTGATAACTGGAAGTCAGCATGCAAGAAATATTCCAAAATCTTTATGTGATGAAGGTTTATTAATGCAACAAATTGGAAAAAATAAACGATTGACGCCACTAGGTCTCAGCGTCTGTCAATATCTCCACTTTAAATTTTTAAAAGAAAATAGAATTAATCTTAAAATATTATCTGATTTTTATAAAAATTCTAATGAATCTTTTATCATTAAAGAAATACCAGATTCTTTACCTGAGAGATTGAATCAACGAGATTGCGTAAATATGAGTGTTTTGACTCCCATTGCTGAGAGTCATTTTAAACTTAATAAAAAGATCCTAAAATTATATGAATTTATCTTAGATCATCCTTATATCGATTTTAGAGCGTCTCAAATTCTTAAAAAAGAAATCATCAAAACGATTCGTAACAGTATAATTGAAAAAGTTGGACATCATGCTGGGGATTCCTCACTCATTAAAGGAATTATCTCATCAATAAATGTATTTTATGATATTAATTGGATTTATAAATTAGATTTAAGGGGTTATAGTGCTGAAAGTGAATTCAAAGAATGGATATCCTCACTCTCCTCCAGTCAAGGAGAAAAAGGATTTAAAGGTTTCATATTACAATCAGAACCAGGGACGGGAAAGACAATTTGGATGCTTCAACAATCATACGATTTATTTTTAGGGAATTATAAGGAACCATTTTCTGAAGAATTGTTAAATGATGATTTGAAATTAATACCTTTTTTTTTACCGTTGAAAAATTTTGCTATCCGTGAGGTTAACGACAAGTACGAAATATTTTACTTGGAAAACCGTTTAATTGAAATAAAAGATCAAAAGAAAGATCCACAATATCTTCGAAAATTCTGGTCAAAACTTATTGGAATTGTTTATAAAGGAAGAGAATTGGAGCTATGGGGGAGGGCATTTTTAAGATTATTTGATGAATCAAATATTTTGATTTTAGGTGATGGTTGGGATGAATTAACACCAAATCTTAAGGGTATCTTAACAGATTTAATCTTAGCTACTGCTAGAATAACTAATATTAAATTAAAATACTTAATTTCTACAAGGTATTTAGAAAAGAGTCTAACACCCTTAATTCAGGAGCAGCACCGAAAAAATAACATATTACGGCTTGAAAAGCCAACAAAGGAACAAGTTCTAAAATATTTGGAAGAGAGAGAAGTTCAGTGGATTACTGATGATTATAGGAAAGATCTAATCGAAAAGAGATTTGGAAGTACCTTAACCCCAATGAATCTCTGGTTATTAGGTTTATTTCCGAATTTTGATAATCTTCCGCAAAATAGAGCTGAACTATATGAGCGTTGGATAAAGTATGAAGCCCTTAGAGAAATCTCCGATAAGTTGTATAAAAGATTTGGAAAGACCTTTCTTGCAACCATTCGAGCTATAGTAAATTATAAAGATCTTGATTTATTTTTAGATGAACAACTTACAAGAGGTATAGATGGCAAGAAATTTCCTTTAATGCAATATCTTGAAGGCCCAATACCAGGAATAGTTGAAAGTTCAAAAATAAAAAAGCCTAGAGATTATGGTCTCTTAAAATTACTTCCTAAATTAGTGTATCATCGTTTATCAAATCCTCATTATTACGAAAATTATCATCAAATCGTGCAGATGAACCCCCTATTTAATAGGTTTATTAGATATTACAATGATGAGAAAAATCGTCCTAATTTTGTATTGATTAATTCTCATTATGATTATTATTTAGCTGCATTACATTGTTTTCATAATTATAGAGAGGGATTTACTTTTGATTTTCTTGAAGATGTAGATAGGAGTAAAAGCTTGGAGCCAGAAATGTTTGAAAGAGAGATTTTCGAATCCACATCATCAAGTTTAATTAAGTCATTGTTTATGGAAATCTTAGATTTTACGAATGAAAGAAGGGAGAATGATATTGTTGGAAGTGTCAGCAATGAATTAATATTATTAAGGAATGTTTATGAAAGAATACCTCGATTTAACGATAATGGTATTAATTATCCTCTTAATCAACATGGGCCATTCATATTTAAATTAAAAATTAAAAATTTTATTGATCCTCACTTAAAACAGGTTTATAAATATTATTGGAATCGATATATAGAACAAAAAGGAGAATTGCCTAAGGGTGAAGATCTAATAAGATTTCAGTGTATTAACAATAGTTTAGTGAATAACGAAGAGCGTTTAAGACAGTTTTTTATTAATATCCTTAATTTTCAAGGTCAATATGTAAGTTCCTCTGTTAAATTAAACGAAATATTTGATAAGATCGATATCGAGATCCCTAATCTCATTCCTATCCTCATTTACACATATGATATTAATCAGACCGATAATTTAAGTGAAAAACAAATAAAATCAATTAAAGATTCAGAATTCATTAAATTACCATGGGTAAAACTTTGGCTTAATCGAGGAATAATAAGACATCATCCAGAAAGGATAAAAGAACTATCTACTTACGCTTTAGAGCATTCTTATTCTTACTTACTTAATTATTGTGCTTTAAATATTATCTGGACTCTGAACAAAGAAATTGAGGAGGAGATTTTTGACATTTCATTAAAATTATTTAGAAGGGTCTCCAATCGCTACAAAGAAATTATTATCTTTCAATGGGCATCTCATCTTCTCACTAACCTACAGTTAATGAAAATCAAGAAGCTAAAGCAAAATTATCATTATGGTAAAAAAATATCGCATAAAATCATTTTTGACTTACATTATCTTCTCATTCTTCATAAGATATTGCCTGCAGATCTTGAATATAATTTGAATTTTGCAGAAGTACCCAGAAAGAAGGCTTTATTTTTTCTTATAGAATTATTCAATTCTAAACTAATATCTGAGGAGAAAATTGGAAAGATCTTTTTAGATAGAATACCACTTAAGTCTGTAATCTATATTCACCGTATATTATTAAATAATATAGATGTGTTCTCTCATGAAGGGATCAGACAAAAAATAACTTCCGAATTCACAGAATTCGGTTTGAAAAGCTGTGAGAGATGGTGGAACAAAAATACGCCATATCAACAAAAGGATATTAATACTATGCTTCAGGAAATCACACATTACTTCTTAAACTCGGGATCATATAAAGAAAATAAAGAATTTGAAAATCAGAAATTTCGATTGAAAAAATATTTTGAAAATTTAAATGATCTTCCAGAATCTGATAAGGGATATATCTTTTCTGATGGAAGAAAACTATTGAAAAATCTATTAAAAAAAGAAGAAAAACCCACTCCTAAATATTCTGCTCTGTCATTAACTCGTGCGCAAGATTTTTTCGAAGTTTTTTATAAATGGTTAATTCATTGGGGGAATAAGGATGTTTTAATTGAGTTCTATTATGAATTTAAGGATTATTTTGATTTTGACGATTTTTTTTTTCAAGCGAATAGCAGATTAAAAGAAGAGAAATTAGGTGAACTTAACTCCTTAATGATAGAACAAATTAAAAAAACACCAAAAAAATATTTTCTGAGCGCATTTTTTGATTCTCTAAGAAAAACCCATCCAGAAATTGTAAATAAAAATTCATTTCTCAATGATTCAGATAAGTTTAAGCTCTTAAAAGTAATACCTGAAGAACAACTATATGAATTACTACTTGATACATTTGATATTACTAATAATAATGATTTATTTAATTATGTCTATAATTTATGTAATCTTGGTAGCGATAGTGATTTAAAGAAAGTAGCAAATCTATGGGACAAATATTATGTAGATGTAGATAAAGTTGGGTACAATTTACGTAAAAATGCTTATGATGATCCATCATTCTATGTATGGTGTGGAATACCTTATGAATTGTTAGATGAAATATATCCGTTATTAGAGAAACCTATTGCAAGAATCTTTTATCTTGTCTGTTTATCAATCCGAGACACATTTAAACCACAAGAACTGAATGAAAAACATTCAATTAATAAAGAAAATAGCAAAATACTATTGTTGTTGGAAGATTTCTCACAAAATGAATGGGAAGAAGCTTTAATTAAATTTCTTTCAGCAGATTGGGCTATAAATCACTTCCGATTTCTCTTTTCAATTGGAAACTTGACCGAAAAATTAATTGAATGCATGATTGAAATTATTAGATCAGGGAGAAAAAGCTTAAGCAGTATATTAAGTATCAGGTACAAAGATGGTATACAAGGAGAAGAAACCATTCTCTCTTCTTTCTTCAAGATTTGTCCAGATTTGACTATTAACTTTTGCCGCGAAGTAATGAGTTATTATGATCAAAGAGATAAGGTTGTATTATTTTCCGCATTAAAAGAATCTAATAATATCCAAGCATTATCTCTTGCTACGGACTTCTGGGAAAATTACGGAAATCTCGTAATAGAACTTAATGAACTAGATATTGCTGAAATTAAAAAGCGGATATTTAATACTAAGAATTTCCATTATATCAAGAAGTTAAAACTAGGTTTTAGGCCAGAAATCCGGAAGATCAATAAAATTGAGGATTTAATAAGATTAAAGGGGGAGATACAAGAATTAGAAAAAATTATTGACATTAAAAGAAACGACGACTCAATTCAGTATTTTGATAAAAGATCCAATGATATTTTCGATGGAACTTTTGATTACTCCCTCAAAGAAATAAAAGAAAGAAAAAAGGAATTAAAAGCGATAAACTTAGATTTGGAGGATTTTCTAAAATTTCTTAATAAAAGCGACGAAGAAGGATTAAGACGAATAATTCATGCCCGGTTTCCTTCAAGATTTTATCACAAGAGCAGTAAATCAATAATTTGGAATAAAATTGATGAACTTAATTGGATAACCTCTCAGACTTTAAGACATGGTAAGGCTAAAGAGTTGATTGACATAAAAATTGCAGATTATCAAAGATATAAAGAAGAGATCCTCAAGTATCCAGATCGTTTTGATGAAGATGTTGATTACTTTGAGTTTACAAAGAAAGAATTTTTTGAATCACCCTTTCTAAAGAAACTGATAATAAAAGATGTTCGGATAACATTCAATAATCTTAAAAACATTAACAACTTCTTGTTAGAGCTTAAAACAATTAAAGGAAGACAAAGAGCTTTGTTTTTCATTTTAAACTCATATTTCCTTAGTAACGGATACCTTAGTCCTTGGGAGACGATAGAAAAAAAAAACTATAAACACTTTAAAGAAGAATTAATAGTTGCCTTTAAGGATTATTTGACTATGCTTGATATGGAAGAAATTTTTGAATATTTTGATTCAAAAATAAAAATGAAGGAAGATAGTTCTTATTCCAATAGTTTTGGCGATAACTATTACGATAAAGAATATTATGCTAAATTAGATAAAACTAAAGATAGCATATACTCAGAATTGTTAAATGAAACTATGAATATCTCAAGAATTGAAGAAAACTTAGAAAATATAGGAGATGGATATGAATTTAAACAATTTATTTTCTTAATAATTGAAAAAGATGAACAGAATTTTTATTTTGGTAGGGATCAGAGAATATATGAAAAAATCTCGTCGAATAATCTAAAAATTTTACATAAATATTTGTTTTATTGGATTTTAAAGCAACGACAGAGATATCAGCATAAACTTTCCCACGATTCAACAATGGTAGCTGATGAGAGCAATGAAGTTTCTGAAGTGGATCAAGGAATATCCGTAGATAATTTATTTGAAGAGGTTTACATCAATAGCATAAATAATGGATATTTCACTGACGCTTTAAACTATTTGAAAGAAATTCCCTATAAGAATTGGTATAAAATTATAAAAAATTATACTTTATTTCAATTAGAACCAGGAATAAAAAATATTTCTCGTAGCGAAGATGAATTTAGATCTCGTTTGAAGATACCAATAAATCAAACCATTATCGATGCATTTGAAGGAGATGAAATAAAATGGAGTTTGTTTCTTTATTCGGCGACAAAATTTTACAACGTAGTTAACATCCAGCTATTTGATTTACCTCAATTTTTAAATGGATTCAAACTAAGAAAAACCACAAGACACACAGGATATAATGACGATTTTCTAGAGTTTTAATTCAAGTTTAGTATTATTCTTTTTTGATCACATTTAGAAAGTATGCAATTGCCTATTTTTTTTCACTTAAATTTCAATCTCTCCTCAAGATCATTAAACCTATTAATTAAAATTACAAAAAAAAGGTGATTGAAATAAAAGAATTGGTCTGCGATATATCAAATGTCGCTTCTTTTAATAAAAGGAAAAATAAACCAAAAGTAAAATATATAGACCTTCTATTCAATACAGTTCCAAATGAATTCGAGATCATGGGGATTGCAGATTGTTCTTTATATCATCAAATAGATGATAATAAACGGTATAAAAAAGAATATCTGGTTCCTGAATTAATTTTTGAAGCTCCCAATGGAGTGGAAGCAGATAACTTCATTTTAACATACGCTTTACAGAATGATACACTTGTTTTATCCAACGATAAATTTAGGCAATACGATTTTGTATCTAAGAATTGGTTGGAGGAGCATAGAATCTGCTTTATGATCATAAAAAATCAGCTATTTTTTCAGGAGCCTACTGATTTAATTTTTAGTAAAAAGCAAAACGTTAAGCCAAGTGTTAGAATCCAGGATTTTTTAAAATTAAAAGAAAAGCAACTATGTTAAGAGAAGATTAACTCATTGATGATAAAAAACTGTTTTATAGTTTGAATTTAAATCAAAAAAATAAAAAGGAGGTGAATAGAATGGGAAAAACCAAAATGAGTCCGAAAGCAGCTCGTAGAATTCAATCTCATGCAGATAGAACTGAAAAAAACCAAAATTTCAAAGCAAGAGCTCAACGGGCTGCGGATAAAAATCAAAGTAAAAAATAAATAATTTAATTTTGATATGTCTAATTTTTTTATTAAGTAATCCTGAAGCTGACTTTGTCCTTAAATATTGAGATATTACTTATTAGCTCGAGGAGAAAATGCTAAAAAATTAAACTCTAATGGTTTACTTCTAAAATAGGTTTTTCTCCAACTAAATTTCATTATTAACCTAAACCTCAAGGCTTTTTGGTTGGTCGATGATAGCATACAAATTTATTTCTTATTTTTTCTGAATTAGAAGGATATATGATGCTTATAAATTGAAGCAATACGTCAACACCCATATTGATACTGTTAAGCTGATTTGATGGAATATCTCCAAAAATAAATAATATATATGTTTCAAACTCAACTATTTCATTAAAACTTAATCATCTATCTCAAATTGACAACCGAAAATAAGAAAAAAAATAAAAGAATATGAATCAGATTTTTATTAGTTGATCTTATTTCTTTTTTCTTTCCAAAGAGGATGTGGAAATGCTTTATTATGAATTTTTCCATGACATGAACGACAAACATGTAGTATTTTTTCAGGATTGTATGTTATATGATGTTTAATTTGAGATTCTTTAGTCCCACATAATTCACAAATCTTAAAATCTGAAAAATGCTGATTTCTATATTCTCTCATTGCATATTCGAGTTCTCGACAAGTCTTACAATAATTCACTTCTATGTTCTGGATAATTCCCTTATGAAAAAGTTCAAAAAAGTCCTCTTTTAAAATTTCCCAATTCACTTCAGATAAGATATTTTCTCCACAGCGTTTACAATAACCACTTGGAAGCTCATCTAATCCAAACATCCATCCTCCCGATTCACATTCTTCTTCAAATGAGACTCTTGGAGAACAACTAGATTGTACAAGAAGAATGAATTCAGGCAAAAAATTATTTATTGGTAAATCTAACGAATAAAATAATGGGCTTGGATCATCCCATATTGGAACAAAACCTGTACCTCGTAAATCTGCAAAAACAACCCCCTTAACTTGAACAGTTTTATCATCTTTAGAGTTTTTTTCAGTCTTAATTGGTTTATAAAATAAGTTTGGTTTTTTTTCAGTCTCTTTATATCCTAATTTAATTAATTTTTTTCCAATATTAATAATTTTATTCCATATAGAATCATAAAATATTGGTCTACCATCTTTATTTTCTCTAATCATTTTAACTCTCCTCTATTACTTTTTTTCTCTTAAATACATATATATCATTTCCCCATTCATCATCTTCATATTCAGGCGGTGTTTGTCTTACTATTACTAATTCCCATCCTTGAGTTCCATAATAATTTAGAACATCTGCACGATGTTTAATTATTTCATTATTATCATCTATAATATGATACCATCCTTGACCATTTAGCTCATCAACTTCACAATAGTATTCATATTCTTTTTCATATTTTTTGAGATCAGGAAAATAAAGCTCCATATGAGGATTTTTTTCTTTATATATTTCTCTTATTTCAACTTCCATATATTCCCAAATCTGATTTCCAGAATTAATATTAAAAGGTTTTGTTTTATGCGATAATCGCTTAATTAAGTTAATATCTTTACAGTCTCGGCAACAAGTTATCATATTATCCCATTTCTCTTTGTTTTTCAAATATTTATCTTTCAATCGAACTAATAATTCATCTGGTTCTTTTTTCTTTTGGCAAATTTGGCATATATTTTTATCTCGATAAAAGCAGATAATATCAAAATCCTTATTTAATTTTATGATTTTAGGTCTATCCCCTTCGATTTGAAAATAATCACCATATCTATTGATTCTTTGAACAAGAGTATTTGGTTCAATATTTAGGCGATCAGATAGTAATTTGTATGTAAACGGGCGGAAATTTAAATATATATACACATCAATTATCTGTCTGATTGCTTTAGGTATTTTTGAATCTGTCATCTTACATTTATTATTAATTGATTTTTTATGTTTTATACCATTTTATTAATATTTAAATGTATTGTCATGGTGACATCTATACTATTTAACGTGACATTTAATTTTTTTTTTTTTTAAAAAAGAGAGGATGGATAGAAGATAATAATAAAATTTGTGTTAGAGTATTGACTTAAAATAGAATAAAATAATACAATAGAAACATTAATATAAAAATTGTGAGAATTTAGCAAAAATTTGGATTTAGCGGTTTAAATAGATGATTTTTTTAAGTTAATTTTAGAATTTGATTTAAAAATTGTTGAATAATAAGCAATCTAGTTAGTATCTCGATATTTCAAACTTTTGATTTAGACTGTTTCAAGTTACACTATTTAAATAAAAGATGTTTAAGGATTAATTTCCAGATCCATCCATCTTCTCCTGTTTTCATTTCTAAATTCTGGTTCTCTTTCAAGAAGATCCTCAGCGATTTCAAAATTATTATCTATCGAATAAATAAAACGATTTGATAGACCTGTAATTCTATCATTTGAGTGAAGAATATTATCATAAACCGCTTCCAATTTATCACTTCTTAATTCTTTTATTTTATCGTGAGGGAACAACCTCCAGAATATTGAATATAAATGAGGATTTTTTTCAATAGTAGTCCAAATCTCCCGAAGAAAATCATCTAAAGGTTCCAAGTTTAAAATGACTAATTTTAATTCTGGATTTAACGGAAGGTGTAATTCGATTCCTTTAGAAAATAGACCCATGCCTGATCCAAAAGATTTTTGTTTCGCGATCTTTTCCAATGATTTTAAATAAGAATTACCTTTCATTACAGGGTGATCAGATGTGTAATAAGAAAATCCTGTCTTATTTTCAATAAGCATCCAATGGTAATCGCTGGCGATAATAGGAGCATATCTCTCAAATCTTTTCATCATTGAGAACTGAATATTTTTGATTGGATCTTCCTCTAGGAATTCATTTAAACTTTCGAAAGCTACTTCTCCAAGTAAATTTCTTTCAAGAATTGATTTCGTGATCATTTCAAAACCTTGTCTTAAATCATTTCGGTACTCTGTAGTCCTAACGTCTTGCACCAATAACCATCCTGCAAGCTTTTCTTTATCCTTGGAGTTTAAGTTTGAAATAGATCGATCTTTAATAATTTTTTGAATTACCTTGATCCCTTCTCTTTCAATATTGTTTGCGAGCCAATCTTCGATATTTTGTGGATAAAAATAGTTTTCCACAGACACTTTATCAATTGGTAACCTCTTCTTAATTCCAGTCGTTTTATCTAATCTCCATAAAAAGAATTTTCCATTTTCCTCTATTGAAAAATTTTGTAAATACGCTCTCTGGACTGTATGTGAATGTTTTGTCTTTTGTGTCGACATCTCTATTATTCAGAAAAATTTGATTTTATGATCCTTGAATGGTAATTATGTAATTTATTCATATTTTATTATTTAATTACCTTATAAAATTATTAAAAACTAAGAAAACTTCTATTAACATGATGCCTACATATTCAATAAAACTAGAATTAGAATAAAGGAAGAGCTTGATGATTTTTAGATTCGTATCCATTTTCATCGCTTATATATAAAATATTCTTAATTTTTTTTAGAGTTTTTTGAATTTAGGGGGAGATTACGTAATGAAAATTCAAATTGAGATAATTTTTAAACAGTCAAACACCCCTGCTAAATTGGTGTCAGACAAAATATGACAACTATTCTGTAAAATGAATTTCAATCAAAAATATAAATTATAAGAACGATTTGAAAATTTCTTATATAAAAGAAAGTTAATTGGCCTTTTAACTCATCGGTGAGCAAACAATTAAGAGAAAAAAATTACTTTTCTGCTTTACCATGCTGATTTAAATACCTGTACACCTTATTTAACTTAATCTCATGGATAAATTAATAAGAAAATATTTTGGAACAAGAGATTAACAAAAAGTGAATGTAATAGACAAACATATATCTGGGTTTGAACAAAATAGTTATATTGCAGAGCTATACAAATTAGGATTTAAACCACAAGAAGTACATAAAATTCTGTATGAAAAGTTTGAACCATATTTTGAGAATAAAAAACACCTTGATGAGTATATTTTCACCCCTTTACCGAGCATTGTGGAGACTTTTATTTCAATAACTGAATCTGAAGAGGAAAGGAAGCTTTTGAGTGAGATTTTATCAATATTTCGTTCTGCATTAAAAAAAGACTCTCAAAAATGCATAAAAGCTTTTAAGAATTGGGATAATGATATTTTTAGAGGTATATCTCAAAGTGTCTCAATTCTAAATTTAGACAGAGACCGTAGTAAAATGAGTTTAGAAGATTTTGCAAAAGATTGTTTTGAATATGTTGGAAACTTTATAGAAGTTATTATAAATGCATATTTACGACTTATTTTTCAACATGTATCAATAATTAAAGGTAATTCCAAGAAATTTGAGTATATCAAGGCGTTAGATTTAGGTGTAATAATTAATTCAATAATAAATGAAAAAATACTTAAAGAAATAGTAAATCCTTCTCCATGGAATATTCCTTTAAATCAATGGAGAAATATTGCTCAACACTATAAATATGACATAAATAACAATGTAATTCTATGTAAGTATGGTAAATTTCCCAAGGAGAAGGAGATTAAAATATTTAAAATGGAGCTCTGGTTATTAGTTAATAAATTGGCAAAGATTCAGGGAATATTAAAAGTAGCTCATCATCTTTTTATTTTAGATAATAAAAATAAATATGGTAGTATATTGCCACATCAAAGAGAAAAACTAAGAAAAGAATCTAAAATTCTGGATATCTTCAGTGCGATATCTTTTCAGGGGTTTCATTTTGTTAATTATAGCATAAAACATAATAAAACTAAATTTATCTTAAAGGATTTAACTTATGATCAAAGTAAGAATCGACAAATGCAAATTCTTAATTTTTTATATCCTATTTGGCATAATTTTAGAACCAAATACTTAGAAATTGAATATCAAAATTACGAAAATAAACCGATTTTCATTGTAAAAACAAATACGGAACTTAATCAAAACATTTTTCGTGAAAGCTTACAAATTGGAGAATTAAAGATGAAAGATCTCTTGGACGCGATTGATATGACTTTTTATTCAAAAAATTAAGGATTTAATAATATGAAGATTATAAGTATAGGATTTAAGAATCCCCTCGGGCCAAATCCAGTTAACATTAATATAAAAGATTTAGATTGGATAAGCTTTTTTATCGGGAAGAATAATTCTGGTAAAACAACTCTCTTAAATGAGTTATTTAGAAATCTTAATTCAGAAGCTAATAGAGATACAAAATTAACTGTATATAAAGTAAAATTGATTGGATCTGAATTTAAGAACATATTTCATAGCTTTTATGAACAATTTTCAAAAACGCCAAGATGGAAAATATCCAAACACGACAAAGGACAATATTAATACCGGTTTACAAGTATTAAACGAATTTATTGAATATTTAGAAACTTTTACAGGCTCTCAACCTTATTTTGAGGATGTTCCAATCCAACATTTAAGTGAAAAGTATAACGAATTTCTGATCATTTGGAGAAGGTTAGAAATTAATTTAAAGAATTATACATTAACTGAAAGTTTAATTCCATTAATTGACAAACCTTATACGGTTAATAAAATTCTGGAAATATTATTTAATAATGGATTAATTCCCAAAGAATTAGGAATGAAAATAGCATATATGTTTAAAATGAGAAATGAAATAGTTCATGGGATTAAAGAATTTTAGAATGATTAAAATTTTGAGATATCTCTTCAAAATATAATTGAATATGTGTAATGTCATTAGGGAAAAATTCTTCCTTTTCTAAATTTTGAATTCTGATTAGCTTATTTAGATATTTTTTTACGTTTAGAGGTTGGAAGTAAATGTCATAATCAAAAACATCAAATCTCTTATATTGAGGACTTTGAAATGATTTACCATCACCAGAGGTACTCATATCTAACTTTCTTCGAGAATTCATATTATATTTTAGATTTTTATTGATATATAATCAAATTTCACCATCTTAAATCTAATTGCCTACCATTAACATGTAACCATTCTTTCCATTTTCGAAAGGTGGGTTGTAAAGTCTCCACCGCATTCCAGAATGAAGCAGAATGATCAGGTTCTTCCAGATGGCACAATTCATGAATCACAATATAATCAATAGCAGATACAGGAGCCATAACAATTCGCCAATTAAAAAGAAGTTTTCCATCTGAAGTACAACTTCCCCATCGTAATTTAATTTCTCGAATTTTAACTCCTTTTGGATGTTTTCTCAAATAACGAGAATAACGTTTAACCCTTGATGATAAAAATTGAAGTGCTTTATCTTTATACCATTCAACGATCACATTCTTGCTTTCATTTGCTTCTACTTCACTAATCAATTGATCATTGACATAAACGTGCAAAGTTCGACAAACCCGAACCAGACGGGTGTCGTTTTCATTTGACTTATGAACTTGAATACGATAAAGAGCATTTTTAAATCGTAATTTCTCCCCACTCACGGGTTCTTGTACTTTTGGAATAGGAGGTTTGACTTTCTCATTAGCTTTAATTTTCTCGGCAATCCACTTTCGTTTTTTATTAACAATTTCGATTATGGTTTTCTCATCCATATCAGGAGGTACTCGAACTATTATTGTTCCGTCAGGTTCTACTATTACCCCTACAGACTTCCGTTGAGTTCTTTCAATTACATAACTATATTTATTCTCGCCGAATTGAACAATGTGCTCGGGATTCATATTAAGTTCCATTTTATATACCCTTCCTAATATTTATAATGCACTTTAGCAAGATTTACTAATTCAACAGCTAATTGATTAAGTTCTTCTCTAGTGTAGTCGGGATTTTTTTCACGTAATTTCTTTTTAATTTTTTGTCTAATTTTTCGTTGAGTCTCGGATTTACGAGTCCAATCCACGATATTTATGAGCGGTTCAATTTTTTCTAAAATCTCATATGTTACTCTGACAAGTTCACGATCATTAATCATACCTACTTGCTTCATCTCGCGTTTGCATATGTTATAGAAAGCCATCTCTGCGGAATTAAGCCCCATTGTCCGAGCTATATCAGGTCTAGATTTTACATCTGCTACTAATGCTTTTAATTCTTTTATTTTGTTTGCCAAATCGATTCGTTCTTGTCTGTACATCTTAATAATTTTTTCTAATCGCTCTTTTAAACTCGTATAAAATTCGGGATCTTCATCTAATTTCACGCTGATCTCGTGGCGGATAGCGTGCTCAATTTCACTTGCTTTGGATTCCGGTCTTTTAAATACATCTAACTTTTCTTGAAATTTGGGGGAAAGTATTGGAACGGGCTCTACAAGTTGGCTAATCGAGAGAGATCTTATATATTCATCAATTAGTTTTTTGACTTTTCCACCACATCCTGCAATATCAAGACCTGGCTCACGGTATCTAGCATTTAATGCGGCAATCACACGTTCAAGCAGCTTTAAGTCATCTAAATATGGTTCAGCACGAGGGTCGGGTAAAATTATATCCAGTGTCTGGGCAAAATTTCTAAAATCTGCTCGAAATTTAGCACGTTTGTCTTCTTCATGGAATGCTAAAACTATCCCCTCCAAATCAGTTCTATCCAATCCGTTAAGATGTTGCATGACAGTGCGATGAAATTGTTCTAATCTTGGTATTTCACTATCTATAGGTTTCATAACACCATCCACATCGTTCGTGTCAAAGATTTCCAAAGCTTCTTCTAGATTCAGCGAAATCCCATAATAATCTACAATCAAACCGCGAGTTTTATGTTCATATGTTCGATTAACTCTGGCTATCGCTTGAAGTAGGTTATGTTCTTTAAGAGACTTATCCAAATACATTACTTGTTCAACTGGTGCATCAAATCCTGTGATTAGCATGTCACATACAATTAAAAACGTTAATGAATCATTATGATCTTTAAAACGTCTAATATATTTTTTCTGATCCGTTTTATTAGTAATAAAGGGAACTCCCAATTTTTTCAAATCATCATCATACAACCGATTAGGAGAAATTAATACCACCGATTCAGGAGCATTAAACCGATCCAAGAACATCTTATACTTTACGGCTAGTGCTCGACTGTTTACTACGATTTGAGCTTTAAATCCGTTAGGTTTTATTTTTGTCTCGTAATGATCTAAGATATCCAAGCTGACTTTTTTAATACGCTCATCCGCTCCTAATAAGTTAGCTTTAGTAGCATATTTATCCTTGATTGCTTCCCGTTCTTCTTCTGTCTTAGCTGCAAAAACTCTGTCAAACAAAGCGTCAATGGTGCTATCTTCAATGGTTAATTCGGGAAGTCTATTTTCATAGAGGATCTGAACGGTTACTCCATCTTCAACTGCTTGACGAATATCATACACATCAATAAAGGACCCGAATTTACTTACGGTTTTACCCTTACCTACTTTAATCTTCTCATTCTTCTCCGTGCGAGCAAGAGGTGTTCCTGTATAGGCAATAAAAAATGCTTTAGGCATCGATTTTCTCATCCTCATTGCGAATGTTTTATATTGAGAACGGTGAGCCTCATCTACTAGTACTATAATATTCTTGGATTCATTAAGGACGGGATACCCCTCGTCAACTCCTTTCTCTGCTTCTTCTTCCGATTCTTTGTTCGATAGTTTAAATTTTTGTATTGTTGTAAAAATTGTTTGACCTTGACCTGTTTTAATTAGCTCCTGGAGATGTTCAGCATCTTTTGCTTCTTTGGGATTTGGAAATCCAGAGGCAATAAAAGTTTGATTGAGTTGATCAACAAGATCAATCCTATCAGTAATAAATACTAAAAGAGGATTTTCTAGTTTTGATTCTCTTCTCATTTTTACTGAAGAGAATAACATGGTAAGTGATTTTCCGCTGCCTTGGGTGTGCCATATTGTACCACCACGTTCTTTAGGATCAAGAATTCTTTGTATTGTTTTATTAGTTGCTCGAAATTGTTGGTATCGTGCCATCATCTTAATAAGTTTGCCATTAACGGTTTGAAATACGATAAAGCTTCTAATTAGATCAAGTAAATTGTGAGGTTCTAGCAGTCCATAAATGAGAATATCTTGAGGTGTAGGTTTTGTAGTTTTTCTCCCTGTCTTTTTTATGATTTCTTCTAAATCCGATTCAGTAATGGGATAAGGCTCTTTCCATTGTTTGTAATGAGAATAAGAATTTCCCACTACACCATAATATGAAGTTAATCCCGCTGTAGCAATAAGAATTTGATTATAATAAAATAATTTCGGTGTTTTTTCTTGATACATGTGTAATTGTCTAATTCCGGTTGTGATATGCTCACCTCGTAGGATTGGGCTCTTACACTCAATTATCACCAAAGGGATTCCATTGACAAATACTACAATATCAGGAATGATATTCCCCCTAGAAGAATTTACTTTATACTGATTTGAAACAATGAACTCATTCTTCTCAATATCATCCCAATCAATCAATTTGACTGGTTGGTGCCTCCGTCCCCTTCCATCTCCAATGTCTTGCTCTACAGTAAAGGTATGAGGTTTTGTAAGATAACCCCAGATCTCTTGATTAAATTCAATTTCGGATACTTGTGGGATTGTTAGTATTCGGAAAACTTGTTTGATGTTATAGTTATTAATCCAAGGATTAAAATCTTTAATCTTGGAAGTTAACCTCTTCTTAAGGAGTACTTCTCTAAGACTGGAACGTTCTTGAGTTGTCGAGCTTTCCCTTAAGTCTGTTGGTTTGATATATTTATAACCCAATTCAGCAAGAAGACATAATGTGGGTTTTTCAGAATTCTCCCATTCATTCCATTTTGGAATATTTCGGTTTTGCTTGTTGAGATCTTGTATCTCATCACATTTTGTCATATTATATCTCCTCTTAATTTTAAAACTCATAAAGGAACTCTTTTCTTACCTGTTAGAAGGACTTGCATTAGATGTTTTTTGGTCTTCTTCATTTCCATTATAATTTTATGATTCAAATATATTTGATCATCTATTTTAAGGAAAGTTTGCCCAATCCTTTTCTGCTCTTGGTAGTTTGGAACTGCTATACTAAATATCTCGAAAAGACTTTTTTTTATTATAGGCACTGCAGCAACTCCTGCATATTGTTTTAGATATCTACGACGATGTTTTATTGCATATGCGATAAAAAAAGGATAATAACCTTCCTTACAAATTATTGAATTTATTTGTTGATTTGTAATTGCTTCGGAAATAATTAATGATACTTTTCCAATTGTAGAACCTATACATACTACAGCTATACTATTTTTTGATAATAATCTTCCAGCTTGTGCACCTTGTTTTGATACAAATCTTTCAGTTTTTCTAACGAATATATCATTATTTATATCACCTGGAGTAATAAAGGGAATATCCCCACTATTCCAATAATCATCATTCTTTGTGGATGGAGTTTTTCCTGTATGAACTATTCCTATATCTTTTATTTTTTTAATCTCCCAATCTTTTGGAATCTTACCTAATCTCGTTTCTTTAAATTCGGTGTGCCCGATACCCTTCGTGAAGAGGTAATGCATCAGCCCTTTTTTGATATAATGTAATTTCTCAATAATATTTTGAGTTATAAATGCAGCATAATCAATATTAAGTAGGATTGATGAGATTTTAATCTGTTCCTTTTTGTTTTTTGGCAATATTACAGGAAAATTTATTAATTCCTCCTTAGTAATTGCTTCAAAAGTCGAACCTTGTTTAAGTCTCTTAAATATTCTATTAAAATGATTAAGATAATAATATAAATAATACATATCACAAACATTTTCGACTCTTACAGCAGATAATCCTCGTCCAATACAAGATTCTACATTTGCAATATTAATTGCCCCAACGGGCGCTCTAACACTAACTAAAATGTCATTAGGTAAAGCTATCTTTTTGGGTTCATTACACCATACTTTAACTCTAGGATGGATAAAGCCAAAATCTGCATTTCCTTGGAAAAAGGGTAATCCATTAGAAATATTATTATAAGTTGAAGAAGGAGGAGATTGTCCCATTATTATTAGCGACAGTTCTTCTAATTTTTTAATTTCCCATGAATTTGGAATCACAGCTTCTACTAGTCGCTTACTCATACCCTAATTCTTCCATATTTTTTTGAAATTCTTTCTCTAATTCAGTTCTATTTTCTTTTAATTTCTTCAATTCATCCAAACATTTAACAATATCAATGAGTTCCTCTTCGGGTAAGATATCAATATACCGGGATACATTGAGATTAAAATCATTTTCTTGAATCTCATCCAATTTTATTATGGCAGAAAATTTTTCAATTTCTTTCATATTGCGATAGGTCTGTGATATTTTCTTAATGTGTTTTTCTCTCAAGTGATTCTGTGCTCTTCCTTCTTCAAATTCATTTTCCGCATGAATAAAAAATATTTTGTCTTTTAATTCTTTTGGTTTATTCTTATTTATTATAATTAAGCAACCTGGTGCTCCAGTATTATAGAAAAGATTGCCCGGTAATGCGATTATTCCTTCGATCAAATCATCTTCAATAAATCCCTTCCGACATTTCATCTCTCTATTACCTCGGAAAAGTGCTCCATTATCTAATACAACTCCCATTCTACCCTTTGAATTCAGTGTAGAAAACATATGCTGCACCCACATCCAATCGGCAGAACTTTGAGCAGGTACTTCATATTGTACGCGCCCATAAAGATCTCCCTTATCGAATATTTTTTTACTCCATTCCTTTTGGTTCCACATCGGATTGGCTATAACTATATCAAATACTCTCAAATGTCCATTATCATTCATAGGGTCAGCCATCGTATCTCCGTGTCGAATTTCCGCATCAAGTATATTATGTAGAAGCATGTTCATCTTTGCGATAGCCCATGTATTCCGATTCTTTTCTTGTCCAAATAATGTTAAATTTTCGGGATTTTGCCCCGTCTCTTGTAAATATCGAAAACATTCAATTAACATTCCCCCGCTTCCACAAGCAGGGTCACAAATTCTCATTCCCTCCTGAGGTTCGAGAATTCTAATTAAAGTTCTAACTACCCCATTAGGAGTATAAAATTCCCCTCCTTTTTTTCCTGAATCGTCAGCAAATTGTTTTATAAGGTATTCATAGGCTCTTCCCAAAATGTCGGGATCAGAAAGATTGGAATTCGCTAGATTAAATTCTTTCTGGCTAAAATGTATAATCAAACTGGAAAGAGTCTCATCCTTTAAACGTTTTGTATCCCCAAATTCAATGGGGACTAATACATCTTGGAGGGCTTCATTTTCTTCCTCTAAGGCAGCAAAACCTTTATCAATTGCTCCACCAATTCCCTCCGAAACCTTTCTGATTGCTGTCCATCGTGCTCTTTTGGGAACATAGAACTTATAATTATCACGATCTTCAGGGTCATCCTTAATTTGTTTGTATTCCTCCTGAAATTGATCCGATAATCGTTTAAGGAATAATAACCCAAAAATATAATGTTTATATTCCGAGGAATCAATGCTCCCTCTGAGAATATCAGCGGATTTCCATAAGAACGCCTCTAATTTCTCCAATGTTATTTTTTTGTTAGAATCTTTCTGAATGTATTTCATTATATCTCCCATTTAAAATTCCTCCGAATTATAACCTCTAATGTAATGTTACTTGTCTTTAATTGTTAATTATGATTTACTTTGATATAAATATAGAGATTATACTCATGATTTTATTATTTTATTAAGTTATTATTTAAGTTTATTGTATAATTTACAATGCAAGTAGGATTTTATAGTAAAGTTAAAGTTTAGAAATCATATCTTCCTTCAAATCTTTTTCTTCAGAATAAAATGCTCCATCATTAGTATTTATAACTCCTTTTATTTTTGTTGGTAAAGTTATATTGTGACTGGAGAGAGCTTCTCTAAACATCGATATAGGGTAGTATCCTGAACATTTATCACCGTCTAATAATTTTGTGTTTGGAGGTGTATTGAGAATAGTTGTTGGATACCTATAATTAGGTGCTGGTTCCCAAAAACCCAGCCATTTATTATCATTATTATCTAAAATATGAAACCCATAACTGCGAACTGTTATTGGCCGAATGGATTTATTTACACCAAATACACTTATAAACTCTTCTACATTACCTGATTTTCCTAACAAACCAAAATCTACTCTAACTTCGATATATTTTTTATAGGGATCGGTTTTTATAATATAAGAATTCACTTCTTCCATAGATAGTTGCCTTTTACGACCACCTGATCGAACCCAAAATGAATAATATCGAAAACCAGGGTTATTTACCTATCAAAAAGTCGAAAGCTCACATTGATAAATAAAGACAGGGCTTTCTAAAGAAAAATTGTTTTAAGGAAATATAAGATTCCTAACTGTTTATTGTTTACATTATATTTTTAATCCTAGATTTAAAAACTATTTGAGTCAATTTTTTTAAATAAGATACTTACCATAAGTAATTTACCACTTTATTTGTTTCATTTGATACAGGTGGAATGTATGACCGAAAGACAACGGA